>TARA_R100001480_G_scaffold7322_1_pt1 | contig 21333 bp, 28 predicted proteins | sample TARA_R100001480 | Tara Oceans TARA_R100001480 (sample SAMEA2622212) | marine metagenome | biome: marine biome (ENVO:00000447); feature: mesopelagic zone (ENVO:00000213) & marine oxygen minimum zone (ENVO:01000065); material: "saline water (ENVO:00002010), including plankton... | reverse complement strand
TCTTTTGTTCATACTATCAGCTATATCATAGGCCATAAAGTCCTTATCTGATACGCTTGCTGGAGTATTTATTTTGAATGTAAAACTATCTTCAGAAAGTATCTTTTCAGAGAAGATTTTTAGTATTTTAGGAACTATTCTACTGTAAGATTTTATGTTCATAACAGTTATACTAGTCATCCAAAACCTCTTGTAGTGTTTTGCATTTATGGCTAACAGGCTCTGGCAATAACTCTCTGACGAATCTAAGTTCCCTTTCGCATACATCTACATGACCAAGTATCCATGATAATGACAGTCTTGCATCGTTATCATTGAGCTCCAAGATCTTTGTAATTATCTCTTGCGTACTTCTCATTTTAATTCCTTTGTTTGTTGTTGTTGTTTTGCTATAGGTATAATATAACACAAAGAGCATTAATATGCAACATTTATTATTGTTTTTTAACACATCGCCATTATCTCTTTTCTATTTTAAAACCTTCGTCTATTGAATAGTGATATTATAATTAGGTATATTATTAATAAGAGTGCATCTACAAAAAATATAACACTAGGGGAGTTGTTAAAATGAGCGACAATACAATATCTATACACAGAGAAAACGATCCTGAATCAATCACCATCACGGGACTTGTGGCATTATCTGAGAAAGTAGGCAAAAACTCCTCAGATATCGAGAAACTAAAAGAAGAAACTAATGATTTAGGCGGGCTAAAAGTGGAAGTGGAACAAATTAAAACAAATCAAAAATTAACAGACCAAAAGCTAGATCAGCTTAATATTAACGATTCGAGAATAGAACAAAGTCTTAGCAGTATCAATAAAGGGACTTCGACATTTAGGTACTGGTTGTGGGGTGCCGTTGTATTAATATTTGGGTGTATGTTTGGAACGTTAGTATTTGGGCTAGAATTAACAGAGAGAAGTCAACAGGTTTTGCAAACTAATCTTCAAAAGCAAATAAGTGATAGTGACAAGCGACACACGAAAAATTTTGATAAGATCTCTGATCAAATAGGGCAACTAAGCAGGGATATTAACAAATGATCCCGACCTATTTTATCCCTTACCCATATACATTCACAATATTCTCCCTGCTGATAATAGGCACAATAGGATTAATCATTTATCGAAAGAAAATAAATTGGTATAAGTACTTTCACTCTATGATATTCTCATTTATTTTAGGGGTCGCAGAGATACACAATTTAGAAAACCATGGAAATGTGCCATCCTGGATATTTCCTGAAGGATCGACACTTCTTGGGGCGGCGTGGGAAAATGTCTACTGGGAAGACATACTATTTGTTCCCGCCTGTTTTTCAGTATTTTACATGTTTATGTGGTGGATTAAAAGGTTTGATTTTATAAAAAAAGACGTACTCCCTAGATACACATACCCATACCTTATTTGTGCTGCTGTAATTGTAGAAGCTATGATATTTCAAGTTGCTGGAAAAGGCATCGAGAATCTAATGATAGCATATACACTCATACCTCTTCTAGTGTTTGTTATCTGCTGTGTTATTAGAAAGCCAAGGCTTAACATAACACACATGGTCACCACACTAATTTTTATATCAGCATTTTCTTCCTCATGGGAGCTACTTAATGTATGGAGGCAGTGGTGGGTATACGATACGCTATGTGACTTAATGGGTAATAGAGGTTGGATACTTAATAAAAAACTCCATGTTGGCATATTTTTTCAATACGCCATAAGTGGATTTGTTATAGTTTACGGTAGTGGGACATTCTTTGATAAAAATAACGTACTACTAGATTAAGGCAGTGTCGCTATTTGTATTATAAATGTCCACGCTATGTCATCTGAGAAATCAACAAGGTTTCCAGATCCCCAATTAGATGACATAGACGGCTGTATTTCAATATCTACAGTTGTTCCAAAGTACCTAATATGAGACAAACTTGCTGCAAAATCTTCTGAACATCTAGCATTATCAGAAAATGCCCTCCCAGATGTGCCAAATATATCACTTGACCAATCACCTGCTACTGGTCTCATGTATATAGGCCCCGTAAATGTCATTGAGCCATTCCCACCGTCAGTCATCAATACACTCACTCTATTATATACCCTACTCATCTCAAGCGTAAACCCTGTTATATATGATGACTTGTTATTAAAACTTAACTCAACAGCCAATGATGCGACAGATGCGATATTTATTGGGGTAATTGAATCATATAGGTACTCAGTGTTCTCTTCTATCCTATTCAAATCTGTATCTTCAATACCATCATCGGTATCCCAATCAGTCTTTGGTGTTGTCCATGCCATATTATACTTTCCTTCCATCTGTGGTCTCTATTAAAGTACCATTATATGATATTTTGTTTTTGATTATCTTAAAATCTCCAAGTACCTCTGTAGCACCACGTTTATACTCTGGTAGCTCTATAGTATCACCTAGTTCCAGTGCTGGATTGCCCCTCCAAACTATAGACGTGTCTTTACGGACAGTTTTGTAACTTGTCAATAGCTCCGATGCTATACGTTCGGCTATAGCTGGAGCCTGTATTAAGTGGTTTTTCGGATAGATATATTCCTGCAACCCGTATGACTTTATCTCTGGAATAGCCTCCTCAACCACAGATTCTTCACCAGACACATTAATGGGTAGCCCCTCAACCTTCACTTTTGCAGAACCATCAACAACGTCGCTATTTGTGATTGTCAGTTCTACGCCCCAAGGGTAATAAGTCTCTGAAGATACTGTTAGAGTAGCACCCACTGCATCAACTAAAGATGTTGTTGCACCAGTCTCAAGCGCAGGCTGCTTCTTGTAATATAAAACGAAGTCTCTAGTCTCCGAGGGAGTCAAAGTAAAAACTTCTGACATTTTAAATATTTCTTCTGCCACCGTAGCCTCAATAAGGGGTTGAGTTGTTACAACCACGCGATTTACAAGCTCTTCAGATTTTGTTGGCTGTTCTCTTGTGTAATAGTCTTGATTTGTCAGAACTATAACTTCAAATACCGCCAGCTCAGCCGTGTTACTATCGGCGCTACCAATTGTGTTTGTAGCTTTACAGTATACTGTATCACCATCATTAGATAATGCGGTAATAAAGTCATACGTGGTAGAAGTCTCCCCAACTTGCAAGATCCCGTTACGATACCACTGATACGTAATAGGAGCTGTTCCTGTGGCAAGAGCGGTAAACGTAACAATGAGTCCCTGTTCAATGGTCTGACTTAATGGATGTGTAACAAAAACAGGCCCAGTCCCGAACCCTGCACCTTGCCAAGGGCCAACATTAAGTAGCCCATTGCCTTGCCACGCCCCTATATGATTGCTTGGCATTATTGACCCCCTGCAAATCCAATCCCTACATCAAGACAAGGACTGCCACTTAATAAAGTAAAATCCTCACTATTGTTTGTAGTCGTAGTGAATTGTGGGTCAGAAGTAATATTATGAGTGCCTGGAGCTGTGCCTCCATTAATTGTAGTCCCAACAGCGCCAGATGTGTTGGAGTAATAGCAATTATAATCGCCATAGTACCACGGTGAGTTCAACCCAGAAACAGCCGTAATACCATAACCCCCATTATTAGCGAATATACTATTCCTAATATTCCCTCTAAATGTCTCTGTCGTAAACTCTAATCCGTGGCTAAAATTGTCATATATAACACTGTTTATCAATGTCATAGCTGTATTACCCACTAAGTTTATTCCGCTACTTGTCGCAGATCGGAATATGCGACAAGTTTCAAAAGTTATTATAACGTTACTGGAACCCGTGCCGAAATAATTATAACTATCGTTGTGGTGTATGGCACAATTATTAAAAATAACACTACCACTAACGACATTGTACACCCCGTACCTAGCATTGTCATAGATCTCGCAGTCATAGAAATATATAGGATGCATTCTATTTGCGGTACTTGCTGTACATGTCAAAGATATGCCGTCTGCAGTACCTCCGTGAAACGAACAGTTTACAAATGCATTGTTACGCATTGTGGATGTCCAAGTAGGAAACGCAAACGCTACGCTGCCTTGACTGTTAGCGTCAAAATCGATATCTTGATAAAGCATATTTGAGTGATATGCAGAAGAGCACATGTTAGACATCGGGACACTGGCTATTATGTACGCTCTTCCTGCTCCGTTGTAAGGAGATCCGTCAACCAAATCAGCGCCGTACCACTCTCTTGAATAAGGCCAGTTGTTTATAGCCGTGGATATACTAAACTTATTTGATACATCTGAGCACAGGAACACCCTGTCGTTGCTAGTAGTATTAGTAATAGCATAAGGTATAGTCGCCCAACCTAAAGCAAAGGTAAGCCCACTATTGCCGTCACTCCCACCAGTCGCACGCACATAATAATCTGCCATTTTTATCCTCTCGTGTTTACCGCTACACTTAAAATAGTTTTAAGCTTACTGTTATCTTCAGCCTCTAACAACGCAATAAAGTAATCCACGGTACCTCTTACAATGCTGTTTAAATCTGCGCCGTTAACGACAGGACGACCATCTCCATCTGTACCATCAGTTCCGTAGGCTGAATCATACATAATTTCCGCTGCGTCATCTGGTATCAATAGCCCCATATCACGAGCGACCCACTCATCATTAACACTGTGGCCCACACTATACAGTTGTGCCATTAAGTCTGCAATATGCCTTATCTTTTCATTTGTAAACTTCACTGCTTCACTGTTTGTTATTGCCATAATACACCCCCCTTAAGATTGATAGGTCTTTTCAGGCCCCTCTATAATTAAAATATCTTCTCGGCTCATATAGGCTTGGCCCATACATGCCTCAACTATCGTTCTAATTGCTTCAAAGTAATTTGTTTTAGAAAACCACGCATAAGGCAAGTCAAAGTTTTGCAAAGACACATCAAGAGACCATTGCAAATCTGCCATAGGAATGTCGTCCCTCGCCGACTCTAATACCTCACTAGCCAAAGCATAGAGTGTAGTATTCGTTAGCAGAGAAGACCCTTTGTACTCAGCCCTCCTTAGCAGTTCCATCCTATCACGACACGACACGCTTACAATAGGAGACTGCTCATTTACTTGCCAGTCACCAGTCCAAAAAGTGCCAAGGGTAACATATTCAAAAGTTCCGTCTGCTAACTTATAGCCTAAAGACGGGGTGACTTTTCTGTTTTTTGTAAGTACGTTGTCATAGGGAGAATTGGGATTTGCAGGAAAGAAAGGATCTATGATCTCATTACCATTGACATTTATACTAATATTGTTTAACGACAAATCCACTTCATTAGCGCTAATATTCCCAACAGGTAAAGTTCCGTCTGCTAACACCCGCTCCTCAAGCAGGTTTATTGATGATATTGTATCACCTGTATATGTCTCCTTGAGTATTGTATAAAACTCTGATATTTTAACAATACGATCAGGAGCGCTCCATTTTGTAATAGTAAGAATCATTTTGGTCGCATCATCGATGTTTTCTGATCTTATATCTTTAGTCCACTCTACGGCCGCGTTTCCTGTGACGTTTTCAGTATATACAAGTGTCACACCTTCATATATCTCTACATCAAAATCAACAGGATATTCATTGTAAACCTCATCGCCTACGACAAGAATATCCTCTATAGGACGGGTGTCAAAGGTTAATGTCAACTCTGGATCAGTAACCCAAACTGACGAAGCGTTACATCTTGTGGCTCCATACCAACCAACTTGATTAAATGGGGAACTACCAGGGTCACCAGGCATGGGATTGTATGTGCCATTAGCTTTTATAACTCCGTCAAGGTGTGCCCATTTCCTAGACACATTCCTAACACCATCATGTACTTGTTCAATGTTAGAAGACCTGTTATCATCATTTACAACGGCAGTTACAGCCGTATCAATAAACGGAGAAGCCCAAACGATCTCAACTTTTGAGACGACATTCCTAACTGTTGCCGCTGCTGCTGTATTGAAAGCAGGAGTTACATTTATCATTATACCTCCCTGAGTGTTACACTAACACCCTCCCACAAACCATCTCCAGTAGCTAAAACACGCTGATAGCTTAACGGAGACATTAATACAGTATAGTCATTATAAACACTAGAACTAGTATAAATTCTAATAATCAGCTCGTCATTAATATCAAACAAATCTAAATATACAGTTAAATCACTTCCATCAATAGCACTATATCTAAGTGTAAACTCTTTTTTTGTAGCGATTATATCCTGTACTAATCTACCTGAAGCTGTTCGATCTTCACGAGAAAGTATAATATTATTAATATTAAGTTTCCGCCCTAATGCACTCATTAATTGAAGAGTGCCAACAGTTTCACCCATATATATATCATTTGCTGACATTATCTTTCACGTCCTCTCCGCTGATCTTCTTCAACTCTGAATTTTCTCTGTCGCCGTTCTAGCTCTTTCATGCCGTTATCATCAGCAACAAGTGTTCCTATATACCAATGATTTTCCACCGCTCGGCCACCAAACCCAGCCAGTTCAGGGACACCCAAGCCGTTTTGGCTCATGTCTCTAAATTTACTGTATAACGAGTCTGCTAATTGAAGGACACCAGTTTTTAACGGCAATACCATTTCATCTTCTTTACCTTCACCGATAATTGTATTAACTCCGCCAGCGGTTCTCTTGACTAATCCACCCTTTGCAAGTGGAACGGGACGAGCTAACACAATAGCAGTTTGAGCCGCTGCAATACCGCCAATTACCCCTGCTGCAATACCTCCAGCAATTGGCCCAAGTTGAGCAAGTGCTGTTATGATAGCTTGGGCTGTACTAACAACAATCCCAAAAACGGCGACGGCTTTATCTGCAATAGCTTGTTTTCTTTTTAATTCTTTTGTTTTTTTAGCACTTTTTTCTTCAATCTCTCCAATAGCCTTAGCTTTTTCTTCTTCGCTCATAGTCGATTCATTTACAGCGTCAATGTCAGCTTGTTTTTTTTCATCAACTTGTCTTATCTGTTCTTTGTATGAGTCAGAGATCATAGACATTATATCTGTTATAGCTTTAGCTGCTATATTTATACCTGCCTTAATTCGCGCTTTCTTTTTCTCGGCGTTTGCCTCATCTAATTTATCTTTTTTATCTGCTTCGTCTTTAGCAAGTTTTAAGCGTTCGATAGTATAATATAGCTCTATATCTTGCCGATCTGCACCCAATTTGTCAGCGTTGATGAGTGCATCTTGTCGCTCTACTTCTAGTAACTGTTTTCGTGATAGAATAGATTCAGACAATTTTCCTGTCCATTGCGCTTCAAATCTTGATTTATCTGCAAGAGTTTTTTCAGCATTGATACGCTTTTGCTCTTCTAGTTGTTCTACTTCTTTTTTTTCATCTTCTGCGAGTCTTGATCGTTCACCTGCATAGAACTTTTTAATATTATTAACATCAGCGCCTAGTTTTTCAGCTTGAGCTAACGCGTCATTATATTCCATCTCAAGGAGTTGTTTTTTTGTTGCGGTTGACTCTGCTAATTTACGTGTCCACTCGCCCTCTAATCGGATTCTTTCTTTCGCAAGTTCTTTTGCCCTTTTTTGCCTTTCTTTTAAAGCCTCAGCTTCTTCAGGTGTAAGAGTCTTTGTTTTAGTAGCTCCATCTGCCTGCATCATCATTCTTTTTTCTGCTTCAGCGAGTTCTAGTGTTGATTCTTTTGCCTTTCTAATTGACTCTGCAAGTTCATCTGTCATATTACGCTGTAATAGAGTTTCTTTGCGTAATTTAGCTCTTGTTATTATCGCTTGCTTTTCGGCTGATTCCATCTCTGCGACGGCTTTTCTCGCTTTTTTAACTTTAGCCTCTAGGCTTGGAAATACGCTAGCAATTCCTTCTACCATTTTTAACGCAGATTTTAGAATCATAAAAAAGCTTAACTTTAAAACAGAGGCTCCCTGTTGAACGGCATAAGAAACAGCCTCCCAAGTTGCAATCATCGCTTTTCTAAAAGTCTCATTGTTTTTATAGAGCCAAATTGTAGCGGCAACAAGTGCAACTATTAAAGTAATAACAGCTCCAATTGGGTTGGCTGACATAGCAACATTTAAAAGCAGTACCCCTTTTTTTACGAGTGCTAAAACAGGCACTAATGTTTTAAGAATCATTACTATTTTTCCAAAAAACATAACTAACGGGCCAATAACTACAAGCATAGCAGTAATTGTAATTGTTGTTTTTTTAACCCCTTCAGGTAAACTATTAAACCAATCCACCAAGGTTTTTAGTTTCCCAACCCACTCTTCTATAATTGGCAATAGCTGGTCTTTAATAATTGGGATCAAAGATTTTGATACAACTATTGCTACATTTTGCAACCTATTACCAATAATTTTTGCTTGAGCGGTTAAAGATTTAAGTTGTTTCTCCGCGACCTTATCAGTAGTACCGCCAGCCATTCGCAATTCTTTTTCATATTTACGGATACTTTCAGACGTTCCAAGAAGTGCCGCCGTTGCTGAAATAGATTTATCTTGAAACCCAAGTAGCCCAAGCTCTGACCGCTTCTGCTCATCTGTCATTCCTAGTAATCTTTTTTCTAGGTCTTGTATTATATCTGCCATGTTACGCATTTCACCAGAACTATCAAAAACAGCAATCCCAGCATCCTTAAACGCTTTCTTGTTTTTAATATTTGCAGTTTGTAAATCCCTTAAAACAATATTTAGAGATTCACCCGAAGCCGTCCCCTTTAATCCTTGATCGGCAAAAACAGCTAAAACAGCAGCACCCTCTTCAACATCTTTTCCAAGTAATCGAAGCGCAGCACCAGCTTTATTAGTCAATGACTCTGAAAACTGCTCAACAGAAGCATTTGCTAATGTGTTTGCTTTAACCAATACATCAGATACACGAGCCAAATCTTCAGAGCTTAACCCAAGTGCAGACTGTGCATCAGTTAATAAATCCGTTGCTTTAGCTAAATCAAAAGCTCCAGCCTGTGCAAATTTTGCAACTGTTGGCAATGCTTTAATTGATTCGGCAGCACCAAGCCCAGCAGAGGCTAAGAAAAAATACGCTTCGGCTGCTTGAGTAGCACTAGCCGTTGTAGTCTCGGATACTTGCATTGCTGCTTTTTCCATTTTATCACGCATCTCGTCAGAGACATCAGACATAATCGCTAATGATTTTGTCATAGCGTCTTCGAAATCAGCCCCAAATTTTAAAGCCGCACCACCTGCCGCAATAAGTGGCACGGTTAAATTTTTCGTTAGATTAGAGCCTATTCTCGTAAGAGTTCTACTAGTCCGCGTAAGAGTTCTTTGCAATCTTCTAGCTCTTTGATCGACACTACCAAGGCCTTCACGTACATTGTCAAGACCTCTTATCCCAATCATCCCAAACAATCTAAATACTGGTCTTGCCACCTGTCGCCCCTTCTCGTAGTATACGGTTTGCAGTCTGCATCGCTATACGTTCCTCTAATTCTAACTGTTTTTTTGAAGCTTTTTTCTTTTTCTTTAAGCCTAAATCAACAAGATATTTCTCATACGTATCTTTAAAACCTTGAGACCTTAAAGCCTGCCAGCCCGTGAAGGCGGCAAACTTCATGCCATTTTCATAAGTAGTAATCCTTCTTTTAGCAAGATAACCACCACGAAACAAAATTTCCTTATATTCCATTTCGTCAAAAAGACCTTCTGTAAGATTATCATTAAACCTTACAGAGTCCTCTAACTCTTGGACGGGTTCGCTAAGTTCTTTATTTTGTTGAGCACTCGCGAACCCACTGAGAAAAAATCTTCAAACCCTTTTTGTGATACTATTTGTTCTATGATCTGGACTTCAATATCAAAATCAAGATCGTCATAAGCTTCTCTACTAACACCGATTAATTTACAAAACCACTCCGAAACATCATCTTCTATTACTTGCAACATTTGTTCCAGTAAAGTAAATGCCGTCTCCAAGACTTCAGCCGTTGCGTCTTTCTTAGATTCTTCTGCATCCTCAGTGTCACCGCCCTTAGAGCTGGACGGTGGAACCATATTAACAAGAGAATCAGTGCCAGATATATCAGCAAATTTCTTAATTAATCGAGCTAAAGTAACTCTGTCTTTTCTTTTTAATTTCCGTACTTCTATAGTCATCGTTTACCTCTTTCTAATCCTAAGTGTTAGGCCAGTACATTGTCCAAGGTTCGGTATCTAAATCTGTTGGGTCTTGATGTGCTGTAAACGTCACTGCAATAACGCCTTCTTCTTTGTCAGTTAAAGACAATTCAAAGTTACCGTCAGAAAGTGCATTTGTTAATTTAAAAGCACAAGCTCCAGCGGTCGTGCCAGAGATTTCACCAACTAAAGTTATGTCAGACAGATAATCACCTAAAGCAATTTGAGTATCTCTTGTGATAGCATCCCAGTCACTATTAAACGCAGCACTTACCGAAGCAGGAAGCACATATTTTAATTGTGTTAAAGTATGCTCTAAGAAATTTACAGTAAGTTTTCCAACGCTTCTTGTAATACGTCGCGATCCCTTTGTTGGGCTGTGTGCTCCATCCGCTTCCATTTCTCTGACTTCTTGCTCTATAGAGAAAGAATTCCCACCACGTGTTGCACCCAGTAGTGTTCCAGGTGAAGAGAAATCAGTAAAACCAACATACACAGCTCCACTATCAATTATCATATTATTGTAAGTGTCTGCACTTACTCCATGATGTCTAGCCATTTTTCTAAACTCCTATATTTAAATTATTATGCACCAAGTGCAATTACTGCAACAGTCAACGTCGTAACATCATCATAAGTGATACCCACTTTTCCATCACCATCATTAAAACGCCCAGTGTTAAACGGACCACACATTTCCTCGCTACCAGCTGGAATTGTAATATCGACATTGTGGTCAAATCCTTGCGAGCAATTTACTAAACTATTAATAGTCGCAACAATAGGAGAACCACTACCATTTTTAATATGTAAAAATGTTCTGCCATTATTTACAAAATCATCTCCACCGCCTGCCGCCGAATTATATGTAGGAGTCAAACTAGTATCTAGCGTAATGTTTTCTACTGCTAATGTCGCCATTTTTTACCTCACAATTTGCTGCATCCAAGCATAACGCGAACCACGCCCACTTATCTGCATATTATAATGAACTATTTTTATATCTCTATTATCAACAAAGCCTTTTGTTTCTCTGTAAAGTCTTATTGTTTTATATAGGTCACAATTTAAAATCTCTCTATCTATAGCAAACTCAACTGCCATAGTTAAAGCTCTAATATTAACAGTGTCACTTTTCCCACCGTAAATGTCTATATCTATTAAAAAATTATCAACTGCCAAATTATCTGACGGTATAGTTTGCACATCTAAAACAAGGTAAACTCTCTCAGCTTCCTGTGGTGCTATATCGCTAAATATAGCAGGGCTACCATTAAAAGTATTGACGTATTGAGTTACATTGAGATCAGTACGCAAATGTTTAATTATAGAAGCCTCAACAGTAACACCCATTTTAAAAATACTCCGTGCTCAAAATATTGATTATTTCTTGCTCTTCTTCTAATAATGTTTTATTCACAAAAGGGCGTTTATTCTGTTCTTTACCATCACCATGTCCGAACTCTAATAAATGAGCATGAGGAGCAGTAGACCCAACAAAACTTACACCTTTTTTCCCTGTTTTTAATTTATATCTAATACTTTTACGCAAACCGCCCGACCGTCTACCAGGATAATCGCCAGAAGTTGAAACACTTCGTTTTGAAATATTCTTACGCATTTTTTTAGCAGAATATTGTAAAGCTTTCCGCCTTGAATTTTCTTCTGATTTTTCAATGTCTCTCATAACATCATCAACAAATGATTCAAATCTAAAAGTCATTATTCACGCCTTTCCAAACATATACAAATTAATTCAATTCCACGCTCTTGAACATCTTCAATAGTTTTTATTTCAAAAGTACGAGTCCCGAAAGTTATCTGGTTATTAGACTCAACAAGAGTAATCTCTCCCCTTATTTTTACTTCATGTGAAGCGTTAATATTGAAAGTCCGATATTCTTCTTTGCGTCTAGCATTCAGCGGAGTTAAAGACATTGGCACATTCTCAGAAACAACAGCCCAAATATCAGTGGTGCCGCCTTGCCCATCATCCGTATACTGTCGCTCTTCAATATTGCAATAGTGGCGACATTGAGAGGCTAAGCTTTTCCGTGGTCTCCTTGATAGTAACACTATCTATCCTCTATGCGATCAGGTTGTAAAATGTTGTAAAATGCTGGTGGTACTGTACCATCTTCAGCTATACGATTTTCATAACGATAAGCACAATATAAATATATTGCATCTTTGATTCTGTCAGGGACATCGCTCGCCGTACCATATCCAGCATCATAATTAATAACTAACCCTTTTATCGGTCGTAAAGTAACAGACGGCCAACTTTCACCATAATTAAGGGATATACGCGCTGGAGTTGAATCCGCATCTACAAAATATTTCGACGAATCAAGAGTATATTCAACGTTATCAGTATCGTAATATTTTACACTATTCACAGTAACAGCAGGAGGACGAGGCAAAAGTATCTCAGTTTTAGGCCAATAATCATACGACAGCTCTAGTGTCTGTGTAATATATGCCCTGTGCTGATAATCTTCAGCCGTTATCCGCCCTGAAGCAATCCACGTATCAATAAGAGTGTCTTCGATACTAGTATCAACGCGTGAATATAACTTCACATCGGAAGAAGTAACAGGCTCCGTTGCTGGAGCCGTTACTACACTAAAACTACGCGGCTTCAATAGTTGCACCATCATCAACAGGTACATAGAAAATTGTCCACGCAACCGAACCTGTATTACTAGCTGCACAATCGAGATCAATAGTACCAGCATTAACAACAACACCCTTTGCTTGAGCTGCTACGGCTCCTGCGGTTGTTCCTACTAACGCATCAGCCAATGTCCCTGTAATACTATATAAAGTCCCTGCTTCATCTGCTGTTATATCAAGAGTAGCACATATATCAACACTTGTTCCAGTAGTAGGGTTGGCTGTTAATTTAGTATCATTAGCTTGAGTTTCTATAATTGTACCAACTTCACCAATAATACCAGTAATCATTACTTTCCCACCTGTGACGGTGAAAATCGCTTCAGCTGCGGTTTGTGGTAAAGCTGCATCCACTCTTTTTGCACGAGCCCCCAGCACAGATGCCTGCATACCTTTTAAATTATCTAAAACACTCATAATTAAATTTTACCTTTTCTGAATTAAGATTAATCAATTACGCTTGCTTGAACCGCTTGATCAAAACGCGGAGTCAAAAGAGCAATCATTATTCCACCAAGCACGGGACTGTCAACAACTTCAACAGCTTTTAAGCGTACATACTCGTATCCTGTAGATGCTAATGCTTGAGCGTCAACACTTACTTTGTAAAGTTGAGAACTACCAGCAGTAGTAGCAAACCCAGCGGTAGTGGCTTCAGTCATTGCACTGTGAGTGTCGTCTGTTACAACAGTTTGATATCTAAAAGCTACAGCACTTGTGGTTGTAGGTGTCGTATCATCACAAGCTTCAACAGTAATTGTAGAGGTTCCTGTAGCTCCAACCGCTTTATAAATGTAAAACTCTACAGTTTCATGATTTTTTAATGAAACAACATCGGATGATACTGTCCCAGCAAAAGCGTCTGCAACGGGATCGAGTCCCTTAACAATATGGCTATATGATTTCATAATATTATAATTCCTTTCTTAAATTAAGCTCTAGTATTGAGCGTTACGAATGGTGATAATTTATCAGTTCCCTTAGCAGGAGCTAATGCACTCTGCCAAATAGGCTGACCGTTTACGCGATATGTAAAACGGAAAGCTTTTTCATCAGTAGCGAAAGCAACATGAATTGATTCAGCACCTTTAACACCTTCACCAGCTTTATCAATAAGCAAGTAACTATCAAGATCAACAAGCATGATATCGCCTTTAGTACCAAGAGTTGAAGCTTGTTCAACAGGCAGCACAGGTCTTCCCATAAGTGTACTATAAGGAGAGCCAGAGATTCCATTAGCAGGAAGATAAACAGGTACACCACCAGTTCCAACAGTTTGAGCCATAGAAAACAATTCAGGTTCGATATTTTGATTAATCAACCAAACCGAGTTAGACCTGCCGCGTGCCCAAGCTCTAGCCCACATTGTAAGTATATTTTCGTATACAATAGTGTTAGCTGATTGTCCTGATTCTTTAGCAACAGAAACAACCGCATTACTTCCAAGAATTCCAGAAGGTTGACCGACACCAGTACCGTTTAAGATAGCTTCATCAAGTAACCACGCGAATTCATCACCAAACCAACCATTAATCTCAGACTCAAGCCCAGCAGAATCAGCAATAAGCTCTTCAGTTGCGTAATACATACCAGCAAGTTTTGATAATTTAAGATCAATTTGCCCTAGCGTAGGCTTACTCGCATCAATAATTCCAGCTTCATCAACCCAATAACCATTAATTCCACCCATACGGCTACCAGTAGCACGAGAGGTTTCTTTTATGTAGTTTTGTACGTATCTATTACCCACGGAAACAGGGCGACGGCGACAACGTCCAGCGATTACAGCACTATCATAAACGCGTTTTAAAATTTCCTTTGTCATTGTTTCGCCGACAAGAAAACCACCGTCTTCTGGTACTACTTCATTTCCACCTTGTGCAGCATTGGCAAAACGTTGATCCATTTGACCTGAAGTTTTTGATTTTGCTACAGCATTAAGTACAGAACCTATACCGTTTCTCCAAGTAGGTTCATTGTTCTTTACGTGTACAGACTGAGCACCGCTAGGAACCCCTGACCCGCTGTTTGTTGGTGCTTGTGGTGTTGCAGGAGTATTTTTCTGCATTTCTAGCTCATTTTTAAGCATATCTTTGGCCTTGTTTACCGATTTAGTCAAGCCGTCAAATTTTGATTGCTCGTCATCGTTAAAACTACGCCCTTCATTTTTTACAGTATCAAAAAGCTTTTGTTGCTCTTCAACTGCATTTTTAATAGTTTCTTGATAACCCATTATGGATAATCTCACTTTCTAATAATGTTATATTATTTTCAGCAATAACCGATTCAATATCGGAATAATCAACCACAACGGGCGCAGGCTCGAAAGGTTTAAACTTCACTGAATTTTTATATATGTTACTGTATTTTCTTTTATCAATCTTTAGCGAATTAATTACTAACTCACCGTTTTTATTCTGAATAGATACATTCTCACCTGTAAGAGAGTCAACAAAACCCATGTCAATTGCTTCTTGTGCATTCATGTACGTTTCTGCATCCATTAACTCTATTAATTTATCTCTCTCAATATTTACTTTTTCAAGATACGTATTTTCGATTGTGCCTTGTACTTTATCTAAATCATCAGCATACTTACGAATGTCTTTAGAGTATGAATAGTCCCAAATAACACCCATCGGGTTATGTATCATTACGATACCATTAGGAGCAATTACTCTTTCGTCTCCAGCCTGTAGTACAACACTCATAGCAGAGGCTGCAATACCATCAACTGAAATTCGAACAAGTGCCGGGTGTCTTTTAAGAATATTATATATTGCATGACCAGCAAAAACACTTCCACCTGGGCTATTTACGTATATATCTAAAAACTCAGCGTTTCCAGCCTCAGAAAGTGCATTTTTCACCATTACAGGTGTAATATCATCCTCATAGTATTGTTCATCACTTATCACACCATACATATATATAGTGTACGTGTTTATGACTTTTTCATTTTTAACTATATCAAAAGGCATTTATCTAACCTCGCTTTGTTTTATTAACTCTTTAAGCTCATTCACCATTTTTTTATTCTCAGCTTCATTTTTACCAGCTTCGCCCATATTTAAAGGCTCCAAATAGATGTCACCGTTAGGAATACTATTCATATTTAACAGTTTTCTTATGTCATTTACAGACATCCAGCCCCATTGTCTTCCCGCGGCGAACGCTTCAGCCATAGATTTAGTATCACCACGCAACAATGATGCCATATTAAACTCAAAATAATACCCGTCATCACGCTGTTTTTTTGTCAAAAGCTGTGTATTTATAGTCATTTCCGCTCTTCTAAAGTGCGGTAACATGGTATACATTAAGAAAGATAACGATAAATGTTCTATATTGTTGTATGTTGCACTATCTAAATTTTGAACCATGTGAAGAGGAACACGATAAACTCTACATATATCCTCTATTTGAAACTTTTTCGACTCTAACAACTGAGCGTCAACAGGTTTTATGGTGATCGGTTTATATGTTAAACTACCTTCTAGTAACATCGGAGTACCAGCATTCATTAAACCAGAATACCTTTTCTTGATGTCTTCTTGTAATCGGCTGTAAGCTTCTTCGTTTAAAAATTTCTCATGCTCAAAAACACCAGAAGGGAATGCACCGTTTTTGTAAAACTTTTTGCTAAATTCCTGATATGTTAGCCCAACATTTACAATACTTGAGAAATATTCTAATGGAGAATAGCCTTGGATTCCGTCTGGAGAAAACCCGACCATGTGGAACATATCTTCTCTTGTATATGTTTGATCATTAGCTTCATAAGTAATAATTCCATCTACTAATTTCTGAGTAACATTGAGAACAGGCTTTAAAGCTGTTATGTTATTTCCAGTTTTCTCTTTAATAGCGTAAAAATTACCGTCAGTATTGATCTGAACCATAGACATTTCGTGATAATTGTATGCATTCATGTATCCATTAGGCGCATTTTTTAGTAAATCAAGAAGCCCCGTATCATTGGTTTTTTCTCTGTCATCACCATTTTTACTTCTTTTGTATTCATTTATAGTAACACTAGCATAACCCTCAGAGATAACACGAACGCAAGCAAAAACAGCAGAGTATTTCATCATTTGTGTATCTGTTTGCTGTAAATCTCCGCCACCATTAAAAGCTTCTGAGTAACGAGTAAAATCAGTTTTGTTTTGTATAGCATTTAAAACCCGTCGAAATATGCCTGGTTGATTAGACATCAAAGCCTCTCATTCCTCTGTTGTTGTATCCTGAATTAGCATCGTGAGTTATGGCTCTAACCATTGCATTCATGGTTGCCGCGGCGGGGTCAATTCTGTCTATACTTTTTTGTTTGTCTAACATTATGTTCTCGTTTTGATCAGTTTTTACTATCGCATTACCAAGTGCCCAGCTCAAAACTGGGTTGTTATCATGTTCGACATTACCCTTATATACTTCTTCTCTAAAAACTTTTGTTGGCTCACTAAGAGTTTTTATGCCCTGCCTTATATCTATGACCTCATAACCTTGCACAATTAAATCACTACTTAATTGTATAGCTGCCCACGGATCATTACAAAACGATTCACAAAAAAATCCGTAGTCTTCAAGTATATCTACAATGTACTTCTTTACCTCGTTATAGTCAATAACTTCTCCGTCAGTGCAAGTAATCCATCCATCGGACACCCAGCTATCAAACGGCATGTGATCCTTTCGTATACGCTCTGTAAGCCTTGTTTCAGGAATAAAAGAATGAGAAACTATTTTATACTTGCCTCCGTTAATTGGAGGAAATACCAGAGATACACTAGTTAAATCTATTTTTGCCGATAAATCTACACCGATATAACACGGCTGACCACGTAATTTATTATAATCAAATTCATCATTCCCACAAGCGTTCCATTTCTGAAGATCGAGATAGCCAGCTTTTCTCTGATTAATCCAAACATTCATGTGTTTTGTAAGAAAATTTCTCATTTTATCAGGGGAAACTTTAGCTTCTGCGAGTTTATCACGTAAACTATCAACACCTTCAGGATATGAACAAATGATAGGATTCGCTTTTACCCATGTGGATTCGTCGTTTATATCGTCAAGAAGGTCACCAACTGCAACAACTCGACCATCTTTTTCTATAGGGTCACTTGTTTGATTAACTTCAAGTTCACAAATCATAACAAATTCCCATTCTAGCACAAAAACATTATCAGGATCTAAGATATTTGAGGCAATTTTGTATTCGACTCTGTAACATGGATTATTGAGGTCAAAACCTGCTGTTGTAACTATTCCTAGTAACGGTTCTTGTCTTGCACCCATACCAGAATCAACAACATCTAAAATTTCACTTGTTAAATGAGCGTGATACTCATCAATTATACCACACTGCGGATTCAGACCATCTCCAGACTTTTTATCTTCTTTCGAAAGGGGTTTTAGTATAGAATTAGATTTTATATGATCAATTTTTCTGTATGCTTCTCTCCACTTGCCTTTTAAATCTGGACAACGCTCTAACATCATACGAGTTTCATCATAAACTATCTTTGCCTGGTCTTTTGTTGTTGCAGCACAGTATACTTCTGATAACTCCCCGTTAAGAAAAACCATTAATTCGTAACTAGCGACCACACTCCAGAACTGAGACTTAGCATTTTTACGAGCAAGTTGATCATATACTTTTTTAAATCTGCGGTATCCAGTATCCTTATGATACCAGCCATAAATATTAGCACCTTTAAATTTTTGTAGTATATCGAACTCTATTTTTTTACCAGCAAGTTTACCCTTAGTGTGTTTAAATAATCGAGACCAGTCTATAAACCGTTGTGCTTTTGCTTCATCAAAAATAAATGGAAATTCTTCTGTGCCTTCTCGCTCCAGATCCAAGAGAAATCTCTCACAGGCCCAAATATGTTTTTGGCAAGCTACGATTTTCTTATTGCTTATTTTTTTACAGTATTGGATTAGAGCGTTTTTAAGTTTCAATTATACCCACTCTATTTTTTCACCGCACTCAGGGCAGTGCTTAGATATTCTATACCCCCTAGACAGAACCCATCTATTATCATCAGACATAAAAGCGTCTTTGGCGACTAAATATATAAAATCAGTTCGTCCCTCTTTGTCTTCTAACCATTCCTCTAGTATAACTTTCTCATTATCAACCGCGTCTTTTATTTCTGAATGCTTAACAGTTGCCTCTCGAAAATCAGTATACCCATTATAAGCCACTATATGATCACAAGTCATAAATTACCGAATCCTTGTTTTTAAAGTATTGACGGTGGGGTTCTTTTGCTACACTTACAAAAAACTCTTCAGCTTTTTTTTCATCAAGGGTGTCAGAGTTTACGCCTAGAAACGAGATAGGGACTTGTAATACTCTTGCAATCATTTCTTTAGTTATATCACTCATAAATTACCGAAACCTTTTTGTTCTAGCGGTGATTCTTCTTTTTTCGTTGGAAGTTTTCCGCCTGTTCGGGCTCTAGCTGTGGGATTTAAGTATAAAAAATCACTTAGTTTTAGAAGTTTTGTCGTCAATTTATCCAACGCAGACAGCCATTTTATATAATAATCAGTATCATCAAGCCGTTCTTTTGTTGTTTTATACCTATCCAGCACAAGGTGTGCTTCTCTTACTCGCTCATAGGTAAGACAGTATTCTGACAGCACGTCTATATCCGCCGTTGTAACAAGCTGCAATCCACCATCTTTGTACAATTGTATTATCTCGTTAAACCGCTTTGAAGCTTTTGGATGTCCGTGTAATGTTGTTGGCATAACAATAGACATCTCTCCAAGATCAACCTCAACTTCTTCTCTTTCAGAAACCTCAGCCTCTCCCATTTTAGCACCTCGTCCATTCATAGAGAGAATTTTAACTGGCATTGCTCTACGACCACCCATTTACGCCCCCTTTGTCCTTGCGGAATAAACCCCTCTTGGTCCTGTGCGTTTTTGATCCGTTATACTTTCAGACTTGCCATTAAGCACTTTAATCTCATCCTCACTTGCCAGTAATTTATATAGTGCAACACGTTCAGCTGGGGAACCTTCATCATACCACTTTTTCTTAAGTCCCTGCTTCATCTTTATTTTATTACATAATATCAACTCTGCCAATGATTTTACATTATGCAATTTATGTTTACCCACTTCACTTTTCCCACATGGCAAAAACGCAACAAGATCCGTTATGTCAGTCAGCATATATTTCGTAATAGCATCATTTGACATATTAATTAATTCATCACGATTGTACTCTTCACCTTCTGGCTTTGTCATATTATCCCCCTAGTAAGCTCCCATTATAATCTTCACCATTGAGCTTTACAGTGTATGGACGATCATTTTCTATACAAAATTTTACATATCTTTTCACAATTACATCACAGTATTTTTCATCCAATTCCATGAGTCTTGACTTTCTGCCTGTAGTCTCTGCACCTATCAAAGTGGATCCGCTACCACCGAAGAGATCCAATACAGTTTTTGGGCATTCAAATTTATCCCATATATCTACAAATAACTGAACTGGTTTTTGGGTGGGATGCACTCTCATTTCACCTTTTTCAGAATCTCTTCTAAAACCGTCCCATATATGTGTAAACATTCTTACTGGTTTTTCTAAATTTGTGTAACACAATTCACAATCGGCAAAGTCTACAGATTTACCCCCCTGCTTGTCCCATACTACCCAACAGGAAGAGTCAGGCAATTTACTAGAATAGTGGTTTGCTCCCCAGAAAAACATAATAGGTATATCCAAAGATACACACAGATTAAAGGAGTCAACTGCGACATTAATATCACCATCACCTTTTATAAGTGAATACTTTCCTTTGGTTCCACCACCCACGGATCCATCTTTAGATACAATCGATATACCATAAGGAGGATCAGTAAAAACCATATCAGCTTTCTCCCCATTCATAAGCCTTTCAACATCATCAATCAAAGTGCTATCACCACACAACAATCTATGCTCTCCAAGCTCCCACAAATCACCTTTTACAGTTTCTGCTTGTTCTTGCACCTCTGGGATATCATCATCACCTTTTGTTTCTTCTGGTTCAACCTCTACATCTTTACCAGCAAACTCCTCTTCAGAGAATCCCCACTCTAAAAGATCATTAATTTCAAACCCTTCAGTAAGTATTTCCCAGTCCCATGCCCCACCTGCTTTATTGGCTATAATGTTAGCTTGCTCTGTTCTTCTCTCGTCCCATTCAACCTCTCTATAATTGAGCTTTACACCATCGAATAAAACAAACCCCTCTGCGACAGTTCCAACACTGTCAGGAGTGTCGTATTTTTTGACAATATCGACTTCGCATTTATCGAGGTCTATCGCGTTCCCTCTTTGGTTTCCACAGACTTTCTCACCCGATAAATTGTTTACTACTATTCCAGAGAGGTCTCCAAATTCAATTATCCATTTTTTGAGCTGTATTTGCTGATCTTCAGTTATAGCTCTTGGATTTTTGTGATAATTTTTATATTTCCTTGACATTTCCCCCGTCTTAACTCGCCGAAAACGGCAATTTGTGTATAAAAAG
>TARA_R100001480_G_scaffold88794_1_pt1 | contig 21619 bp, 17 predicted proteins | sample TARA_R100001480 | Tara Oceans TARA_R100001480 (sample SAMEA2622212) | marine metagenome | biome: marine biome (ENVO:00000447); feature: mesopelagic zone (ENVO:00000213) & marine oxygen minimum zone (ENVO:01000065); material: "saline water (ENVO:00002010), including plankton... | reverse complement strand
TTTTCGTGTGATCCCGATCCACCTTGATTGTTTGATGTAGGAGCGTAATAAGTACCACTTCTATGTGCTTGACGATATCCACCACCATTTGTCCAGTGATGATCAGCAGTGTTTGCATTGCTTGTTCCACGAGCACCGTCAATCGCACTTTCATTTCGTGTCCAGACATTATGGAAGTGAGTCGGCATTTGAGATGATGATAGAGTAACAGAATTACTACCACCAGTATTTCCAACTGCATATCCATTACCAGCACCAACAACAAATTTATCTCTTAAATCTGGAGTTCCATTTGATCCATTACATAGATACCATCCTGATGGTATCGCACCTGATGATCCTGACCATATTATAATACCTCCTGAAGGTATTGCTGCTGTTACTGAACCTACCTCACCTTTCTGTCCTTTATCTCCGTCAGAACCTGCATTTCCTGTTCCACCAGTTCCACCAGTAGCACCTATCTCCCCTTTTTGTCCTTTTGTTCCAGTCGCATCAGCTCCAGTTTCACCTTTCTGTCCTTTAGTGCCTGTTCCACCTGTTCCACCAGTAGCACCTATTTCTCCTTTCTGACCTTTATCACCTACTTCACCTTTCGTGCCTTTCTCTCCAACTTCTCCTTTCTGACCCTTCTGACCTACCTCTCCTTTCTGACCTTTTACACCTGCTGTTGCATCTTTCTTCCATACGCTTCCATTATAAATCCAATCAATACCATTCGCTGAATAGGTATCTCCGTTATTTGGGCTACTTGGGAAATCAAATGCTGCCATAGACTTATTTATTTACGATTTCATAATATAACAAAGAGCATAATATGGTGGTAGATTAGTATTTGATGAGGAAGAACCTTGAGAATTAGTTCCTGTATTACTTGGATTACCTGTATTACCACTTATAGAAACAGTTACATCTTGTGTGTCTGCTGTATATCCAGAAAGTCTCTGACCATCAGGACCACCAGACTGATCTAATTCAGCGTGTTGGAATACTCGTTGAGTAACATTGGCAATTCCTGAACTATAGTAATTATTTCCAATTCCTCCACCACTACCCTGTCCAAAGGCATAGTTATGATCGTGAGTTTGACTACCACTAAATGAGTGAGTATGATTATTGATTGTATGACTATGAGATACTAGAGTTGAATCTTTGCTACCACCAGTATCATTTACATTATAAGAGTTTCCAGCACCAATAACAAATCTGTCTTTAAGATTAGGAGTTCCATTATTACCATCACAAAGATACCAACCAGAAGGTATATTATTAGCTGCACCAGACCATAAACCTATGAATCCTGATGGTATGCCAGTGGATCCTGCAGAACCTTCCGCACCTTTTTGCCCTTTATCACCAGTAGCACCAGTTCCGCCAGAACCTCCAGTAGCACCTATCTCTCCTTTCTGTCCTTTAGATGCTGCAGCACCAGCTTCTCCTTTTTGACCTTTATCTCCTGTAACACCAATTTCACCTTTCTGACCCTTATCACCTGTTTGTCCCTTCAATGCAGCAGATGATGTAACTGATACCCATTGTGCTGAGTTACCATCATTATAATAAACGTGAAGGTCGGCATCATCACTGTCCCACCACATATCACCTGGTGCGGGTGTTGGTGATGTTGGAGGACTTGTTCCTATTGTAACAGATGATCCAGCACCTTTTTCACCTTTTGTGCCAGAACCTGTATTACCTATTTCGCCTTTATCTCCTTTATCACCTGGAACTGTAGATGGTTCTCCCTTTGCTCCCTTATCTCCATTTGCTCCAGTAGCACCTTTTTCTCCTGCTTCACCCTTCTGTCCTTGAGGTCCTGCTACAGTTGATGGTGCTCCTTTCTCGCCCTTATCACCTTGACTTCCTGTTGAACCTATTTCTCCTTTCTGACCTTTTACACCTGGTTCTCCTTTCGCACCAGGATCTGGCACTCTTCTCCAAGCATATCCATTCCATTTCCAAACTCCTCCACCCTCTGTGTGAGTATCGCCTGTATTTGGTGAATTTGGAAAATTAACTGCCATATCAATATTTATTCAGAACCCTCTTCCTTTTCTGGTAATTCAACAGTAATGTTAGACGTTTTAATATATCCAGGTATCTCTCCTCTATCAGGATTACCACCTGGTATATATTCTTCAACTGTGACTGATGTTGTAATCATTATTCGGTATGTAAACCTGCAGTATATGCAGAAAATGTGTTAAAAGGTGCAGCGTAAACTATACTATCGGTAGTAGAATTACCATTAACTGGATTTGACATATATTGAGCAGAATAACTGGTAGGACTATAATTTGTTTTACCTGGTGCAGAACCTACGTTAGTATATCTAGTAAAGTCCATATTCTGCCAATATGCATATGAGGAAATAGTTTGACTTACGATTCCAGTAGACATATCTCGTATATAAATTTTGTAACTTGTTTGTGCAGAACCCATTGGAATTGTCCAATCACCAACCAGATAGGTGTCAACTGGAAAATGAATAAATCCACAATGATAACCAGTAAAACCGCTAGTCCCTGTATAAAATTGAACACTTATGTAAATACCCCTCTTCTTAAAGTAAAAACTACCTCTCCTTCTGTGACCATGAGATCTCATACTATTAGTAACAGTCATCTGTCCAGAACCATTAGCTCCCTGACCAACTATAACTCTTTGCCATTGCATGCTTCCAGATGAGTTATATTTCACTAAAACATATGCTATTTTATTACTACCCCATACACCATTAAGGGTTATTTTAGTTTGGATTAAAACATAGAAATAATTATTATCATCAGGATCAACAACGATACCAACTATATTTTCATTTTGAGTATTTGCAGGAGTTGAAACTCCCAATCTCCTAACCCACTGTATGGCACCAGAAGAATTGTTTTTGATTATAAAATGATCATAGTAAGCTCCACTATGTGTTTTTCTGACCCTATGCCCTGTATAAACATTTCCACTATTATCAACTGCAATCCGTTGTCCTTCATGACTTGTTCCACCACTATCCATTAGAGAATTAATATAACTAAATTGTTTTTGATATTGAATAACACCAGAAGAATTTAATTTCATCACAACCAAACTGGAATTTCTTTGATTAGTTGTACCTAATCCATAGTAACCAACTGAATTGTTTCTTGTCATTACAAGGTAATGATTACCTGAACCATCCATAACTGAGTCATACCATGTCGAAACATAACCACCACCCCAAAAAGCAGAACTTCTTGTATACTCATACTCTGAATTTAATGAACCCGAACTGCTGATACTTACAAAGTTTAAATTTTGACAAGCCGCACTGGGACTGTAAATATTCGGTGCTGGTTTTCTATTTTCACCAAATATACTTACTGATGATGTCCCAATACAATTCAGAGTATAAACATGATCATCAATCTGATAGACATAATATCCATTAACGGTTTGTGCATAATTTAAATTGTATATACCATATCCTCTACTCCAAATATTATTACCATTCGACCCATTCCACTTATGTAATATTACTTGAGATCCATTACCTCCACTAAATTGAGATACGGAGTATGGTATTAACGAAGATGTCGAATGGACGCTATATAAATTTCCAGAAGTATCGATGTCTATGCCCCTATTATCTCCACCACCTTTCCACATATCAACGTGTTTCTGCCATATGACCTGTCCAGTTTTTGAATTGATTTTAAGTATTGCAGTGGGAGTCATTTTACCACCACCATATCCAGTGTAATTACGTGAACCTTGATAATCTTGAGTGCTTACGTATAAATTATCATTATCATCAAAACAATGATGCATGTATAAATTCGCTTTGCCATTACATTCTATGTGTAGAATACCATAGTCTCTATTACTTGTGAACAAGTATTGTTGGACTACTGCCATTAAGTCAGACCTCCACCTGTCACTGCAAAAGTATTAGATCCTACACATATTATAGTTGCAACTCCTCTACCCGCTAAAAATCTATCTCCTGATGTTGCTGTTCCTGCAAGATACAAAGTTGTTCCTGAACCTTGATTTATATAAATTCCACTACCTGAGTTATTATAAATTGTAACTGCATCTGAAGCACTGAATACACCACTTGGAACTGTAATTGCAGCAGTTGTTGTGATAAGTTTTTGTTCATCAGATATTTGTAAAGTATATGCTGATGTTTTGGTATTAAGACCCATACCAGATTCACCTGCTTCACCTTTCTGTCCTTTATCACCAGCACCTGTTGCTCCTTTCTGACCTTGAGATCCACCAGAACCTGTAGCACCTATCTCCCCTTTCTGACCTTTATCTCCATCTGAACCTGATGAACCACCAGAACCTGTAGCTCCTACTTCACCCTTCTGTCCTTTAGTGCCAGCACCACCAGTTCCTCCTACTTCACCTTTCTGACCTTTATCTCCATCTGAACCATTAGATCCTGCTGAACCTGTAGCACCTTTTTCTCCTGCTTCACCCTTCTGTCCCTTTGCACCTGTATCACCCTTTTCACCCTTTAATGCTGCGTTAGATGTAATCGACACCCACTGATTAGAACTACCATCTTGATAATAAACGTGCAAATCAAAAGTATCACTCTCCCACCATAAATCACCATTACTTGCAGAACCTGGTGCTGTATCAGATATGGTTACACTTGCTCCTCCTCCACCACCTGATTCTCCCTTCTGTCCTTTGTCACCATTATTACCAGCAGCACCTATTTCTCCTTTCTGTCCTTTGTCACCAGCTACAGTTGATGGTTCTCCTTTTTGTCCTACACCTATTTCTCCTTTCTGTCCTTTATCACCAGCTACAGTTGATGGAGCACCTTTCTCACCCTTATCACCTTGACTACCTGTATTTCCTAACTCACCTTTCTGTCCTTTCTCACCTTTAGGTCCGACTTCACCTTTATCTCCAGTAAGACCACGACCACCTGAGTTTGCCATTACCCATTGTGCTGAGTCACCATCATTGTAATAAACATATAAATCACCAGTATCACTCTCCCACCATAATTCACCATTATTAGGATTAGGTGTATTTGGAGGACTATCCCCAACTGTAACAGGAACAACGGTGACAGTTGCAGCAATACCTGGATGTCCTGATGGACTCTGCACTGAAACTTGTGCGGTCACAGCAGCACCCACAAAGTTCATTTGTGTAATACTACTCGCAGATGATACTGGTGTTCCCTCGTCAAATACAGTAATCGCACCAGGAATTACAGAACCACCAACAGGAACCCAATATCTCCTACCATCATATCCTGCGACTGCAACTAATTGATATTGAGTTCCACTTGGAACGCCTGGTGATGTGAGTGGATCTGCTAAATTTGGTTCAGCTTGATCTAACCCAAGATACTGGTATCTATCTTCGGTAAGTCTATTAGAAGCTCTAAGTTTTTGTCTACCGCTAAGATACTTTGGCATATTATGATGTACTGTTCTCTAGAATACTTGCGATTAATTCCATCTCAAGTGGTGCAAAATATCCACCAGATGCACTCTGTCCTACGTTTACTATGATACCATCTACACCTTGTGTTGTCAAAGATAATACACCATTACTTAATTCAGAATTGCTTGTTGATGCAGGGTCAGTTGGTCTGGGATATGGGTGTTCTGTATTACGATTATCCATCGTGCAAGTGAATATCAATGAGTAGTCAGCGATTGATATTGTATCATTTGCCTGTAATCCGTGTGGCACACTTGTTTGTAAATATACTCTACCTGCTTGAAGACTGATACCATGAACAGTCTTTGTAACACTATCACCATTATAAACAGCATTGATTACATTAAACTTTGTGCCATTTGCAGGATTACTATCTTGACTATTCACAACAGTAATTGCACCTGGTCTTGCTCTCTCAAAGTAATGTATCGCAGGATTATAGAAATGAGGGTATCCTTTTGATCCGCCAACTAACGCAGAAAATTCTTTTACACCATTGACTTCATCAACAGTGTATGATTGTTGTGGATCAGGGAATATAGTAGTTGTAATACCTGTGCTACCTGAACAGGTAAATGCGATACCAGATAATGTGATTGGATCACCTGCACTAAATCCGTGATTTGTCTCTGTAAAAACTGTGGCAATACCTGATGGTTCATCATAAGTCACCGATGATATGATCCCGACTCCCTGTTGAACTCCCTCTACAAATATTCTGTCTATTATTTTTGGGGTCTTCTCTAATACTAATCTACCGTCAACAAGAATAACTGCATCATTAGGTGGTATTTCCGCATCTTTAATTACTCGAACATCTCTTGTATTGCCTGTGCCTCTTGATTCTCTTCTCTGAACGAATGTGACTTTTGGAAAAGTAGTTCCAATACCAACATTAGCTACTTGTGTATAGAGTAACAATGCAGATGTGCCAGTTGGAACTTCATACAACTTTTGCAGACCTGGTGAAACAGGAACTGCGATGGATACAAACTTATTGACTGGTGCTATTGCCATACTATCTCAATGCTAATATAAGTGGTGTTAATTGTGCTTGGATTGCTCTATTGAAATCTCTTCCTCGAATTGTTGATGTTGTTTGGTCGATTGTCAGACCATCACCGATTCTAAAATTACCCTTTTGGTCTGTACTTGTGAATGGAACTTGACCTCCATTGATGGCAATCACCTCATTCTCTGGAACAGGTTTTCCACCTTGGAATGGGTTCGATGTATTTATGTCTGTTCCAGCACCGATATACTCAAAAGAATGGGAACTCGTGATGATTCGACTTAATCGAACAAATTTGACTGGAACTCCACTTGTAATCTGAAATGGTATGAACTCATTAAAAGTAACAGTTGTTATACCTGTAACATCTGCTGTTTCAGTTGCTTCACTGACAGTAAATAAAATTGGATCAGTTATCACTTGGAATGTTGCATTACCACTTGATATGACAGTCGATAAGTTTTGTGTCGGTAAGAAGTTTCTTCCACTATTGATAATATCTACAGATGTAATCGTTCCAGCAGCACTTACATTAGGTGAGAACTCAGGAAGAATTGCCTCTGGTCCTTGTGGTTCTTCATTCAATGTAATCACAGGAGGTGATGTTGGCAAGTAATCTCCAGCATTACCACCACTTATAACTTTAATTTCTCTGATTGTTTGTAAAGGTGCAGTGATTGTAGCATTCGATGGAGAGTCATCATAATCACTCATATTCAGATGGAAATAAACACCCTGACCATCAAAAGGTTCTCTTATAGAATTATTTGAGTCCTTTGTGTTAATTGATACTATTGTATCTACCTGTGCATCGGTTACTGTATTAGTTGAACCAGTAAATTCAATATCACCAAATCCATCTGCCTTTAGACCAAAGTTACCAAATGATGAGTTAGAGTTTGTAAGATCACACTGTCCTCCTGATGCCACTGAGATACCAACATCACAACCAATTGTAAATATCGAAACTAATTGTGCGTATCCATTATTTGTAATCGATACACCAATACCTGCCTCATTGTATTGTGTATATGAGTCACAGACCATTGACTTGAGATCTTGTCCTAGATCATTAGTTCCAGAGTATGCAGCATTAGCATGATCACCATTAATCTTCATACCAATACTTCCTGTCATAAAATTAGTGCAGTTACGTATATAAGGTGATCTCCATCTACCAGCAGCACCTTCATTCGCTGGACCTAATGCAGTGAAACCTGAAACTGCCTGAAAATCTGTGCCAGCATTTACACTTGCTTGAATTGGTGGAAATGCAACACCACCACAATTAGGATGATTTGTTGCAATTGATGCACCAGCAAAACTTAAGTTCTCGATTAAACATCCTCTTCTAACGTGAAATACATCTTTATTTGTATTACTAGGAACAACAGTTACTAATCTTAAATCTTCTCCTGTGATTGCAACATCTGTTCTTAATCCTATAGGGTTGTTTTCAATATAAACACCTGATCTCACTTTAATAGTATCACCCTCTTGAGCGATTGCAGCTGCTGAACCAATCGTAAATTTAGCATCTCCCTCAAGCAATCCACTATTCGTATCACAACCATTCTTAGTCACATAAAGAGTTCTCTTTGTCTGAACTCCTGATGGTCTCCAAGATACACCTGCTCCAACAGATGCTAAACGATAATCTGTTTTACATACACCAACACCATTTGACTGATTAATATCAATCAAACTTGCATCTAAATCTAAATTACCTTCAATCTTTGCATTCTGTCCTATGTTTATATTTTTAACAATACCTACTCCACCATCTACAACTAATGCACCTGTGGTAGTAGAGGTTGATTGAGTCTGATCATTAACATCCAATCTTCCTGCAATCACACCAGATCCACCAACGTTTATATTTTTACCAAGTCCTAGACCACCATCAATAACAGCAGCACCAGTTGTTACAGAAGTTGAATCAGTTACATCATTAACATCTAATCTACCTGCAATGACACCATATCCACCTATGTTTATATTCTCTTCAATTCCTACACCACCTTCAACAATCAAAGCACCTGTATCCTTACTAGTGCTTGATGTTGTTCCCTCTATCTTTGTATCATCACCAACAAATAATTTCTTAACAATGCCTACACCACCATCAATCTGAACTGATCCAGTTGTAGTGCTTGATGCGTCTGTAGAATCATTTACCGTCACTCCACCATCAACATCTAGAGAACTATTAAATGTTACTTGCCCATCAACATTAAGTGAATTATCAAAATCAACACTATTCGATACGTGCATCGTACCATTAACATCAAGTTGCGATGATGGATTTGATTCATTAATACCAACTCGTGACATACGATAGATGGCAGCACCACCTCCACCACTACCTTGGAAACCCCAGAAACTCTGTGTAAATATGGTAGAAAATCCTGTAACTTGTGAAGGATCTTGTGCTGTTGCCTCAATCGTGTCTGTGCCAGTTCCAAAACTATTTCTCTGTGCAAAATTCAGAACCGTAAATGACTGTGCAGCACCAACAGATGGAACATACACGCCATCATTTTGTAAGAATACACCCTCAGTTTCAACAGGAGTAAATGATACCCAACGAATACCATTCGCATCACGATTCATGAAGAAACCGTTTTGACCTGGTGAACCTGATGAATCGTAAATATTTCTTGCAACTCTTATACTTCCATCAAAGTCTGCCTTTAATTCACCGTGGATTGCATTATTAATTCCAAAATCGCCAGGACTTACTGTGCCTACTCCTAAAGTACCGACTCCTGTAACAACAAGAGAATCATCACCTGAATTTATCTGGAATCTCTGTGCTGGTTGAGTCGTTGCAATACCAACTGTACTAACATCAGTGACTATAAAATAATTATTACCAACTTGAAACAAACCATCAGGTTGTGTGCTTCCAATACCAACCCGACCTTCTATAGATTTACTATCACAACTATCAGTTTCTGATATTGCTGTGAATACAGTTCCACCCAATCCAACATCAAATTTATTTTTTGCTACTAAACAATCAAATATATTCTGTCCGCCATATGTTCCACCACCAGAAACAAATAATTTTCTAACAGTAATATCATTAAAGGTAATATTATCTTCTGTAAAAACATCACCAGCATCTATATTTGCATATAATTTTCCATAAACATATACGTCACTCGTAAACTCTGTTACTTGACTAAATTGATTTGCCTCTTCGCCATATTCAGGACTAGGAACTGGTCCATTCTTGAAATTTGGCATTATCCAAATCCTCCAAAGTTACCTAATGCATTTTGCAATCCACTTGATTGAATAGAATTCTGCAATCCACCAAGATTATCTCCCAACTGTCCTTGCAATCCTCCTAATTGATCTCCTAGTTGACCTTGCAAATCTCCTAGTTGTCCTGTTAATGCATCAGTGTCAATATTACCAGCAATATCACTCATTTTATCTTTTATTGAAGGCAATTGATCTTTCAATTGATCTGTAATGTTATCAAGAGCACCACCTGCGAAAGCACTATCTAATAGATTACCACCAACTTTAGATCCTCTGAATACCAAGCCACCAAATGTCACATCTCTTGGAGCAAGATTACCAGTGAGTGCGTTTGTATTTAATGTTGGTGTATCTAAAAATATACTATTTTTCCCTGTTATTTTAACATTTTTCTTTGATGACAATTCTAATGTATCATCAGCATCTACAATAATACTTCTACCTTTTATTTTAACATCACCATTTTTCATCGCTGTAACAGTTACATCACCATTTCTACCAATAATATTAACACACGCTCCACCTTCTTTTGTTACACCACCTGTAATTGTAATGCAATCATCATTTATTAATTGATACTGTCCATCCTCAGTCATTCCAAGATATGATGACTGTTTATTTTTTTCAGCAATTAATGCATAAATTGTTCCTCCACCAAATCCATATTCAGGATTATTAGTGTCAATCCTAAAATGTGGACCGAAAGATTCATGATCTCTTGCAGCCCAGTTTTGTAAATCTTGAGGTCTTTCTGCCATATATTAAACCTAATATTAATATTTATTAGTAACCGTAGCCACCTCCACCTGATGATGGTGGTGGACTGCTAGGTGGTGGACTTGAAGTTGTATTATTATTCTGATCCATTGAAGGGGTAGTTGTTTCTGCAGGTTGAGTCACTGTGGGTTCTGATGGTGAATATGTATTCGCAGATGGTGAAGCAACTGTTGACATCGTGCTTGCTGCACTTCCTGTTCCAGCACTTGATGTTCTACTCTCTGCTGGTGTATCATATATTATAGCATGTGGTGTAGTTGTGTGAGCCGCACCTACCATCTTAACTCCCCTATCAGGGTGAATATGGAATGGACCATAGTAAGGTTCACCATTAATGAATCCAACGATGCCATCACGAGGAGTAATACAATCAATAACTTGTTTAATCTCACCTTGATATATTGGTCTAGGAGCGATTTGTGGTTTAATATTAGCACCTATTCCAGTATTTGATTCAATTGTAAGGAATGGTATATCCTTTACAGGAATAACATTATTTACAGTAGGGTTTGGTGGTATCACGTTTGTTATTCTACCATTATCATCAATTATTGGTGTGTAGACATTGCCAGAATTATCAGTGATGACATCATTTCGTGAATAATTTTCACCTGTATCTATTACTAATACATGATCTACAATATATTCTTGATTACTATCATCTATCGCTGGATAGTTCTCACCTGGTGTGACGACGTATATATCAGTGACTTGTTGATAAGTAGGTGATTGTGGATCATAATCTATAACTGCTCTTGCCTTTGCTCCATACCCATTGTCACAATTATCTGTAACTTCAACTAAAGGTGGAACCGTATATCCCTCACCAGGATTTGTCACTTTCACACCGATTAAACTTCCTGTTTGTTGAGCGAATGCATCGCCAACTAACGCACCAATAATTGGTTCAGCAACTGTGCCCTCACCATCAGAACCAAATACTTTAACTTGAACTCCCTTACAATTAAGAGTAGGACCTGTGTAACACTCACCTAACACACTACTGAATCCCGCTGTGCTAACATTTGGATTAAGAAAATCAAATTGTCCTAGTAATCCAGCAGCAATTCCACCAGGTGCACCTGATGCATCTTGAAGTGCCTGTGCTGCATTTGCAACACTCATAATTGCTCCACCAGTAACGCCAGGTATATTTTTTGGTCCTTTACCTATAGTCCAAATATTAGCTTCAGCACTTGATTTTTCATTTGTTACACATTTAACTGCCTCTTGCAATCCAAGTAAACCCTCTGCTTTTCCTCTTAGATTAGAGACCATATCAAACCCACCTAATATTTTACCTACCCCACCTAATTCAGGTGCAAGTGCACTTCCTATACCCTCAGTTATTTTATTGAATAGTGCTCCAGTAAATTGTTCTCCTATGCAAGGTGTAAAACTCTGAACGTTATCTAAAAATCCTGTTAGTAATGATGTAATATCAGGTAACATTGATCCTGCAATCTGCTCTACTACACATGGGATCTTGTTTTGTAGTGCCTTTACTGGACCAATCATAGATACTTGTGCTGCAGTCCCTGCTTTTTTTGCTATCGCTGTGCTTTTTGTTGCTGCAAGAGTTTTTGTATAAACTGATTGATATAATTTTTCATTACCAAGATTTAATTTTGGTGCGAGACCACTAAATGCTTGTCTTGTTAAACTTCCAGTTAAACCATTTGTTGTGCTATTAATTTTTTTCGCAGTATCAGATATAATTTTCTTTTTCTTTTTATTATCTGCTGTCGCAGTTTCTTTAACTGCATTCTCTAATTCATTATTAATATCATCTGCCTCTGGTGTGCCAGCAAAAGATGTCTGAGTTCCATTTGCATCTGATGTAGATGTAACTGTCTTGCCTGATGACTCCTCTATATTTTTTCTTGTTTTTTCATCAACGTTTCTGGGAGAAGTGGAACTATTTTGACTATCAGCACCATTTTCATTTTCAGATATACGTTTATTATCCTTACCGTTTATTTCATCTGTAAAACCTGAAAAAGGTGTAAATGGTCCTGGTTCTCCTGAGACAACATATTCACTATTTCCAATGGTGCCAAAAATAGCTGGTATCTGTGCATCATCACCATCAAGAAAAAATCCTACAACAATATCTCCCTGCTGAATACGAAGTGCTTTATTTTTACCTGCTTTTCCTGAACCTAGTTGAGGTGATAATAAACAAATCGCCCAAGGCAAGTCTTCATCAGGTAGATCCACAGTATTTTGAGGATGATACCCCATGATACGAACCTTGACACGATTCCCCCAAGCATTATTTCTTTTACGATATTGTAATTCCCAAACTTTTTTTGGTGCAACCTGACCTATCCACCAACGAAATCCGTCAGATCCTAAAAAATTAGTTTTTAGTAAATTATTTTCAATCATTTATCCTGTTTACCTTGAGTATCTCTTATCAGTTTTAATTTTGTATAAGACCCAGTTGATTCATAATAGTGGACTAATTCTTTTATCATATATAGACCACTTGTTTCCTCATCTGGTTCTTTCTGTTTTTCTTCAGTGATCTTAACAAATTTACAATCAATCAGATTACCTGCAATTAGATTTGTGTTTAGAGGTATCGTAACAACAGTTTCAATAGTGAACATCATATTATATCTCATGGCAGATTGAGATAATGTTTCCATTGGATCAGCATTTTTCTTCGCTGAATTTTTTTCTTCTTTTTCTAAAGTTCCAATATCCAACACTCCCGTTATCAATCTACTAGGAATATCATTTAATTGTTTACCAGTATTTTTATCTTTTGGTAAATTTATCCCAAACTTTCTACCAAGATTGTTTGTATTTTCAGCTGCTTTACTAACTGTGAATGTTCCTTGAGTTTGAGAAGTAAACGTCCCATTACGAGGATCATAAAATACCCTTTGAGATGCGTATGCACCTCTCTCTAAATTTTCAATTAAGTTTTGATTTTTATTTGTTTGATGAGATATAATTCTGAAATCTTTATTTGGATCATCAACATCAACAATTCCTGGTTGAAATACATATGTATTACCAATAGGTTTTTGAGTGCATAATGCATCAACTGATTTAAAGTGGAAACCTTTTCGTGATTCATAAAAGAAATATCCAGCAGTTGAACTTTTCCCACCTGCTCCACTCACCGCACTAGTGTTTGTGCTATCACCACCTGGCACTGCTTTCGATGCTAACCATATCAATGTTGAGAATGGTTTTTTCATGTTACCTAAAAATTTGTAATCATTTTGTGTTGGATCAACTTCAACATTTTTTTTCGATGCAAGAAATTCTTCTACTATTTCAGTCACACTTGATGATATCTTACTTCCAAATCTCTTTCCTACTCTTGATGTTTCATTAGCAAGTGCTTCTCTTGATACACAATTAAGTGTGAATACCTCCCTCTCAGCATCAACTAATACATCTGTTACAGATGCAACATACAATTCATTTTCATTTTTTTCTGTGAATTCTAAATCAGGACCACTTGGATTTACAATTTTCATATCAACTCGCTCACCACCTCTTAAGGGTAAACCTTGATATACAGATTTTTCGTTTATTACATTTCCAGTATTAATAACCAAAAACTTCGCACTTATATTTGGAGAAAAAACATCTTCAAAGTAACTCAATGCTACAACACCACCAGCGATATTGACAGTGTTTGCACCATCGGTTGATGTTACATTTATAAATTCAAAAATACTAGGATCTACTGCTGACATTAATTTTTCTTAAGTGATAAACCTTGCAAACTTTTAAGAACATCACTTTTTGTAGTGCCTGTGACAATAATAGATGATTTACCTTTACCTACCATGCTAGTGCCTACATCCTGTGGTGCTTGTTTTTCAATGGTTATTACTGTTCTTTTCACCCTCCCTTTACGACTAATCATGTTTGTTCGTTCTCTAGTTACGGGTACGATGTTTGATGCAACATTAACATTCTTATTTACACTACTTATTGATGCCTTTTTCTTCTTATCAGTAAGTAAAATATCTGTTGCTGATATTTCTTTGTTATCAGGTGGTGTTGGGATAATACCAGTTCCGTCATTATCTTTTGGTGGTTTGATTTTACGAATATCAGTATCATTTTTCATACCCTCAACTTCTTCATTATCCGTCATACTTTCAAATTCACCCAACTGTTCATCTGTTATGACATCACCTTTTTCTTCAGGAACAAAAAGTTCCGCACCCTCTTCACCGACAATATATGGTTGACCTTTCTCTACAATGCCACCCTCTGCTCTTTTTTCAATCTCAACATCTTCAAAACTCATGGTTGGTTGTATTTCCTGATCTACATCCTCAACATTTCCACCATCATCCATCATCTGATTCATTTCTGGAACTTTCCGAACATTTTCATCACGTTCAAATTCATTAATTATAATCCTAAAATCATTATCTGCCTTTAAAATATTATTGTTCGCCTGATTAATTGCATCATCAATATTTTTTTTATTTTTACCAAAATCAAACCCCTTGAAGATATTTAAAACAGTAGTAATTCCAGTGCCTATGGCAGTGAGAAAAAATTGTATTGTTTTTATAAAAGGATCCAATACTGAAATAACTTTTTTTATTTTTTTAATTATATCAGATGTTGCTTTAATAATTCTAGGTAGATTATTAACTACAAATCCAATCAACAAAACTCCAAGAAAATCTAACAATCGACCAAGTAATCCTCTTGTACTCCTTGTTATGATATTACCCTGTTGTTTAGGTAATTTTTTAACATCTTGAGCCTCTAACTCATCCTCTCGTTGTTTTCTTTTTATATTTTCTTGTCTCCTTCTAAAAAAATTATTATCCTTTGCAGTTAATTCTCTCTTGAATTTATTTCTCTGTCTTGTTTGTTTTAATATTTCAGTAGCAGTTCCTTTTGCCATTGATATACTTTTATTAAAAGATCTAACGGTATTCCGAATAGAATCAAAACTTATAGCAGATTTCCTAACTGCAGCTCTTCTTGATTTAACTGTCATTATCCACCAGCTCCATAACTACTTTGAGATAATAATTTATAGTCACCAATATTGCCAAAAGTTATATTAGGAATATTATTTGATGTTGCTCCCATATTTGCTGCAACTTCTTTACCATTACCATCACTAAGAGGGAAGTTAATAAACTCTGTTTCTCCTTCTATATCCTGTGATATTAGATCTGCTGTTTGCTCAGTATTTGATTTTATTGGTTCGATGAGTCCTGCCTTTATTGCATCACTCTCTAACAATATATCATCCATTGTTAGAGTATCAATGTCTGTTTTATTTTCTTTTTTACCAAATATAAACCCTTTAATACTCTTATAAATGCCATCTACAAATGCTGGACCAAATATTCCAGCAGCTAGAACTAATAATCCATACAATGGTCGGGCACCAGGAAATGGAGCAAGTAATAATGGACTTAATTTAGCCGAAGCTATTGCAACAGAAGCTTGAAATGCACCCATACTTACAATTGCTTCATCAAATGACTGACCTAATAACATTCCAATTATAACACCAATAATATTTTTACCCTTCAATGGATTAAAATTAAAATTTTTTAATATTTGTCTTTGTGTTAACACTTTAGTGGAACCCTGTCTAGATATATTAAGATTTTTACCAAAGAAATTTTTTAATCTCTGAAATAAACTTGTTTTAGGTTTTATATTCTTTGCTCCGTCAGTTATTAATTTCTGTTCATTTCCACCTGTAATTAATGGTAAATTTTTTCCACCAGATACTTTATCACCCCCAAGTATATTTTTTGAGACTTGATCTATAGCCACTCCTCCAACAAGACCACCCCCAAAAATCTTCCCAAGATTTTGTAATGCTTTACCACCAAATCCTGATAAAAAAGGTAGGAGTGGAGCTAACCTAGCTAATACTTTTCCTAATAATTGTGTTATACCCCTAAATGAATTTCTCAGTAATCCACCAAATGCAACTCTTCCAACGGTTAAAGCAAATTTTCCAATTAAAGAAAATGTAGTCCCTAGTCCGATAGTAAGAGCTGTTATAGTTCCTCCTATTATTAATAAACCTTTTAGAAATTCTTCTTTTAATCTTTCTAATTTAAGTGTGTTGCCCTCCGCAAGTGATTGTAATAATTGAATTCCTTTACTTGTTAACCACCCACCTGCTAAAATTAAGAAGAATTTTTCTAAGGAAAATAATCCTGCTTGCACCTTTCCTGCAACTTTTTTTATGGGTTCGGTTAAAGAAAATCTTATTTTTTCTTCAAGAGCACTTTCTTTTCCTTCTCTTAATCCTTGTTCTGCTAATATTGCCTCTCTCTTTTGTTTTGCTGCTTCTCTCTGTTTTTCTAATGCTTCATTTAATGCTAAATTTTCCTTAATACCTGCCAAAGATATATTCAATGATGATATTTGTGTAGCGACTATCTCAAATCTTCTTGATAAAGTATTTAATGTAAGAGCATTTTGTTGAAGTAAATTTGTTGTGATTGGATCAGATTGTTGAATTTGATTACCACGAGAGCGTGAATTAAAGATACTAGAAGATACACTTCTTCTAATACCTCGAAGACTTCCTGCTATTGGTGATGCTAAACTCTGTTCTTCATCCATTACGTTCTTGTTGTGCTTTTAAATTTTCCTCTTCAATATATTGTTGGAGTAGTGAAACATATATTTCTCTCTCCCACGGTATCATGTTTTCAAGCTCTGTTAAACTATATTTATGGTGCTGCATGAGGGCAAAGTTTAATTTATAGTATGACACCAAGTCTTCATGTGCCATACTTACCCGAAAAAATTCTGTAACCCCTCAAGAACTATTTCATTTTCAACACCAGTATTTGGATTTTTGACTTTAACTTTATGAGAAAGTTTTGGCATTGTCTCAAAGAATATTTCAATCTCTTTAAATTGAGATGAATTTAATCCCTCTAAAAACTCAACTAATTCTTTCTTAGTGCAGTCTTCTTGAGTCCATGATTCCTCTTCAGAATAAATCTGATCTACACATGATGCAATCAACTCAAATGTATCATCGACTTTCATTTCATCAACATTAAAATTTGTTTTTATAAACTCATTTAATGATGGGTATCTCATTTTAAGTGTAAACTGATCGTCAAGTTTAATATCAGTTTTATGATTCTTAGATTTTTCTACTTTTATTGAATCAATGTTGATTGACATTGGAACTTGTGTTTTACCGTCGTCAGGACAAGTAACCATTACTTCAATCTGTTCACCTACAGACTTTCCACGAACATTGAGAAATAGATATTCAATATCAAAGGTAGAGAGTTTTTCAACTTTAGTACCTCTGGTTAAAATACAATTAGATAAAATTGATTTAATTGAATTTGCAATTTGTTTTTGATCTTGTGATTCTAATGCTATGATTAAAATCTTCTCTTCTTTAACTAGGAATGGTCTATATTTAATTTTTCTACCAGATGAAGGTAGAACCAACTCATAAGTTGGTGTTGCAATTTTTGGTAAAGGCATAATATGCTAAACACTTCAGTGCCATTATTTATAGGGGTTAAGAGAATGGATTATTACCGTTACCACCAGATATAACCTGACCTATACCCAAATTCTGACCTGTGAAGTTATTCACTGGTGAAAGAGATCCATTATATAAGTCAGCACTATTTTTTTGTTTACTATCTGATACATTTCCACTACTAAATACTGAGTTCAATTGCTCGAATGATAACGATGAACCATCTCTTGTAGGATTACCTCTTCCAAATATATCATTAAACGCTCTCATTAAATTCCTAGCCAGTGATGTTGATTCACCACAAATATACCTATCAAAACTAAAAGTTACATTGGCTTTTAAAATGTTTGATCCTTGGTAGGAAACTTGTGTCGATTGAAGTGACAATGGAAATAATCCAACAAATCTATACTCTAGAAATCTATTATAATCCCTCTCAAATTTTATTATACGTGTTTCATTCATCTTGTAATCAGATGGATAATTTAATTTAAAGTGATAACTATCTGATGTTGGATCTGAATTTGAACTTCCTGTAATATACTCAATATAATGCTCGAAAAACTTTAAGATCTTGTAATCATTATCAACATAAAATTCCAAATTAATTCTTGTAAAATTACGTGTATGTGCGAATCTCTCTATGACACCTTGAAAATCACCACGAGTATCAACTGATGCAAGTGCACTGCCTGGTAAAACTGCACTACTACACAAGAGTCCAATATCATCTGCAATGAATCTGTCATTCACACCTTTTCTTCTTAAAAACGAACGAACTGAACTTACAGGAAGAGCAAACTTAACAATATATTGTGATGTTTGTGCTACATTCTGTATTTTTGGTAAAAAATCTGATATTGGTCTTGGTCTTGGTGCTGGCACTCTAAATAAAATTACATATCATACCTATTTAGATGTCTTACAAGGGAAAATACTATCCCTCTTTTCCACGAAAGTATAAAGGTGATCCAACAAACATCATCTATAGATCGTTGTGGGAAAGAAAGTTTATGGTCTATTGTGATAAGAATGATAATATATTAGAATGGGCAAGTGAAGAAATCGCAATACCATATCGTTCTCCAATTGATAATCGTGTGCATCGTTACTTTCCAGATTTTTATATGAAAGTCAAAGAAAGAGGTGGAAAGGTGAGAAGATATGTAATTGAAGTCAAACCAGCGAAGCAAACAAAACCACCAGTCAAACCAAAAAGGCAGACAAAAGGATATATTCGTGAGGCATATGAATATGCAAAGAACCAAGCAAAATGGAAAATGGCACGGGAGTTCTGTGCTGATCGTCAGTGGGAGTTCAAGGTAGTTACAGAAAAAGAGTTAGGAATATGAGTCGTATCGACCCCATCATGAAAAATCTAATCGGGAATGAAAATCCTGATGATTTAGCACAAGATATATTAGAAGTATTAACTGAAGGAAGTAATATTCCAGAGGCAGGAAACTATTATGTATTTGTATATCAACCCAAAACCCCTAATATAAGATATGACGCTCATCCCCTCGTAGCAGTGACTGATGTTTTTCAATGGGGTTTCAAAGGTATAAATTTTCACTGGGGAGAAATGAGACAATATACATTTCCAGAAGTTGTTGGAGGTTTGTATAAAGTTGATGAAATGGAACTTAGAGACTTGAGAACTATTCCATTTGGTAGAATACGTCTAAATAGTTGATATAAGTAAAAAAGGTCGATAATGGGATTTGTTAATCTAGGTGTTGCAGAAGCTGTTGAGATGAGTAAAAACTTATCCAATAAAAACACCAAAGTTACTGGTAATGAAAAAGTAGGTAATGAAGATATATCACTTGAGACTAAAACTGCACGACCTACGAGAACACCAAGAAAAGCAGGTGATGTTAGGGGAGTAAAAAAAATAATGGGATATCCTCTGGCAAGAGGACCAAGAGATGATACAGGTGATGCACTCGTTATAAAATGTATTGAATACCAACCACCCAAAACAGGATTAGAAGCATCTACAACAAGAGGGTTTGCTCTGAAAGATGGTAATGCTTATGGAGGTCCACAAAAAAAAGGAGAATCCATAAAACAGTTTGATAAAAAAGGAAATCTATTAGGAGATAAAATATTTATTGATAGAGTTCGAGTAACAAATAATGGTGCATCTGATCAACAAAAAAGTTCTACTGCGATTTATTACATAACCTTACCAATACCACAAGATGTAAATGACTCAAATGTAGTGACTTGGGGTGATGATAGTATGAATATCTTCCAACTCGCAGCAGTCGGTGCAGCAGCTGGTTTACTTAATGATACAGCAGGAACGTTTCAAGAAGCAAAAGCATTACTTGATGCTGGTATTGGAAGATCAATCGGAGCTGAGATAGGTGGTCAAAGTGGTCAAGATACGCAGAAAGCAATAACAAGTGCAATTGCTGGTGAAGCTATTAATAGACTAGGAGGTAATATTCGACCAAACAGTGTATTAGGAAGATCAACTGGTGTGATTCTTAATTCTAACCTTGAATTACTTTTCAGTGGTGTTACCTTAAGAACATTCCCATTTAGTATTAATTTTTCACCAAGAAATAGTAATGAATCTAAAGAAGTCTTGTCTATTATAAAAGCATTAAAGAGTTCAATGGCAGCAAAAAAGAACGCTTCACAAGGACAGGGAGGTATATTTTTAAGAGCACCCGATGTATTTCAACTTCGCTATCTCCATAATGGGAAAGATCATCCATTCTTAAATCGAATCAAGGATTGTGCTTTGACTGGAATGACAGTAAATTATACTAACTCTGGAACTTATGCAACATATGATGATGGTACACCAGTAAGCATAAGAATGAATTTAACATTCAAGGAACTAAATCCAATTTACTTTGAGGATTATGAGGGAGATGTTGGAGGAGTTGGATACTAATGGGATACTTTAGAGAACTACCAAGCATATTTTATCAGTCACCATATCCATCAAAAAAATCAACTGGTGACTATATTGCGATTACTAATATTTTTCGTCGAACTAAAATATTTGAGTCACTTCAAAATAATATTTTTGTTTTTAACAAATACGTTATAAATGATAACCAAAGACCAGATATGGTTGCAGAAGAAATGTATGGCAATCCAAATTTAGATTTCATAGTGGTTATATCTGCGGGTATAACTAATCTCAATCATCAATGGCCTTTACAAGATTATCAAGTATATGATGACTCACTTGCTAGATATGGGTCAGAGATTAAAATGAATGAGATACATCATTACGAAACATTTGAGATCAGAGATAGTCAAGGTCATCAAATTTTACCGCCAAACTTAATTGTAGATGATACCTTCAAGATAGATGGAAGTGCCTTAAGATTTGGTGCAAATAGATTTACATTGATATCTCAAGCAGGTAACACTCAATTAGATGATAAAAATCAATATACTGTAGCAACTGATAATATTGCAAGACCTGTCACTAACTATGAGCATGACATTAACGAAAATAATAAATTAAGAAATATTGATATTTTAAGACCAAATTTAGTGCCAACATTTATGGAAGATTTTAAAGATGCTGTAAGATATACAAGAAATTCACGATTTATTAATTCATCTCTAAGTGCAACAGA
>TARA_R100001480_G_scaffold41162_6_pt1 | contig 21640 bp, 14 predicted proteins | sample TARA_R100001480 | Tara Oceans TARA_R100001480 (sample SAMEA2622212) | marine metagenome | biome: marine biome (ENVO:00000447); feature: mesopelagic zone (ENVO:00000213) & marine oxygen minimum zone (ENVO:01000065); material: "saline water (ENVO:00002010), including plankton... | reverse complement strand
TTCGCCAGACATATATTCAAATCCAACATTACCTGATTCTCTAGATTCAAACTTACCTATATGGTATTTACCTGTGTGTCTTACAAATAAACGTCTGTTATCAAACTCGTTGCCGTCTACTCTTTGTTTTTCCAAGTGCAATAAATATTCTAAACCTTTTACTGCAGCGGTTGGTGCAGATAAACCTACGTTGTTTTCTGTACCATTGTAAAAATTTGGTTTACTTTCATAACCAAACCTTGCTAGCTTACGAAGTCCAACGCCAATACGATAGTTATTCGGATGGTAAGTAGTTTGATCTACAACACGAGGTATACCATATAAATCGTTAGGATCTGTTCTAACAAAATACTTTGTTTGCTCTAATTTAGCATTACCCACATTTCCTGCAGCATATACGGTACCATATTTTAAAAAGTCATCGTATAAACCTTTAAGAAACTGCGATTGCACATTAAAGGACAGTAGCACTACTATAAGCAGAATTAATTTTTTCATATTACTTCGTATTTTGTTTTATTGTTGGAATCTCTATAAGCTTTTAAGCATCTGTTTCTATTAGAGTCAGGAGATACATAACTAACATGTACCCAATCAGGGTTGTTATCTGTTCCAAACTCCCATATGAGCTGATCAAAATCAAGATTGTTTTTTATGTAGTTATACATTTCCGCGTTTGTTTTGTGACCATATGTGTCATCAATATCAATTGCACGGCCTTCACAATGTTGTGATTTTGAACTACCTCCGATTGCTTTATTAAGCTCAATCGAACGAAAAAATGAATTAATTTTTATGGGGCCACCTACCCATTTGCGTAGCGGTTCAAATATATTTTCTGCAATAACCTGCATATTAGTCTTTTCATATTCGTTAGGTATATTGTTTATACCTTTTCTTTTTGCAGTGTATGAAAGTGTTCCTTCTTTATAGCTAATATGGTTACTTATCATGTTCTTCTTTTTACAGACTTAACACGGCGAGGTTTGCCCGCTGGTTGTCCAAGCCTTTTCTTTTCTGATATTTTCTTTTTCTTTTCAGCTGAAGACATTTCTGATGCTGTCTTAGGGGTTTTGCTTGATATACGTTTTTTAGGTCTGCAATATGGCACTCCTCTTCCGTCGCCTTTGGTGCGGCCGCATGGTTTACCTGTGCGCACATCAATCCATTCCTCTTTAAACCAGCGTTTAAGTGAAGCGCCTTTTTCTGTCTTACGTACTTTTTTTAAAGGAGACATCATCATTTTTACTGCAGATCCTTCTCCGCGTTCATTTTTACTAGCCCATACAGCTTTTCTTTGGGCGTCACTTACATATGGCATAGTTATTTATTATTTATAAAATTATACATTGCTAAGCCTAATTCTTTTCCAAAATCAGAATCTGACTTATAATGAGCTCTAGCTACATTTCTACTATAAGATATATCTTCTGCTTTTTTATTTAATTCTTTAGATTTTTCAGGATATTTATTTTTTAAATACTCTGATATTAAATACGCTTGAGCTGAATGCCCAGAGGGGTAAGAAGGAGTTTTCATTGAATTTAATTCAACATTTTTTAAATTTAACCCAAAATTTTTAGCCGCTTCTTTTGGTCGGGGTCTATTAAAATATTTTTTTAAATTTAATATTAAATCATGAGAGCTTCCTACTAACTCATTTATTCCTTCGTCTTTTACTATAGAATTAAACTCTTTAACTATATTATCATTTTTTTTAATAAAACTTTTATTAATAGGTATTTTGTCTAACTCTTGTATTTCTGAAAAAGTTTTTAAAGAATTATCAGCAGGAGGCTTTTTATTTTTAAAAGAATTTATATTAAATTCACTTAAATTCATTACTTTTTACTTTTAGTACCCCAATTAGCAGCACCAACTTTACGGCATTTAGCTATCGCTCCGCTTGCATAAGCAGACGGAAACACTTTATATCTTGCTTTTACTTTACGATAGCAAGCATCTTTTTTTTCAAATGGTGAGTTTGATTTCATAATTCTCTTTTTTTAAATCTTTTACTTCTTTGACCTTTTTTAAATCCATCAGCAGGCGTTAATGGTTTTGGCGGTTTGGGTTTTTTAGCACTTTTTTCAATAAGCCCTACATCCCATTTACTATAACCTAACGCAAGTGATATTGCTTGCCAGGTTTCAACATCTTGCCTTACAGGTGTTGTAAGGTTGTCAAGCTTCCTAACAACTCTATCTGCTGGTAAGTTTGTAGTTGCTGCTATAATTTGGCCAACTGCTTCGAAAGCGGGGTTGTCTAAACTTATACCTTCAGTTCTCATTTTTTCGCGAGGCTGTCGATATGTAAATGATCTACCAGCTGAAGCTAGCTTGCTTATTTTAGAATCAATTGGAGGTGATAGACTTAAAGCTTCTAAAGCAACCTTTTCATAATTTGGTCTACCACTTTTGTATTGCCTTATTACTTCAAGAACCATATTCTTGCCTGCAGCCACGGACGCACCTGCAAATCCAATACCACGGAGTATAGAATCAACGGTACTATTAGCAATTCTATAATATCTTTTTTCAGTTTCTTCGTCTTCTTCATCGGTAAACATTAAAGCAAACATTGCGGATTGCAAACTAGAAAATATAATGTTTTGTACGACACTATAATACATTAATTTGCTAAGGTTTGTTTTCCAATCGCCTCTACGATTAGCTAAATCTAAGACAGCTTTTTTGCTTAAGCGAGCGTATTGCATAGGTGTGTTAGCAAAAGCCAATATAACGCGCCCTAAACCGCTTGCTTGTTGCATTGAAATACGGTCTGGCCTTGACGATTGCTGCGTTTCTTCAGCAACTTCTTGAAAATCTAAAAACGCTTTATCGGCTGCCTCTTGTTCTGTCATACCTTCTTTTATATACCGCTTTAATCTGTTGCGATAAAACGAAGCGCCACCCATAGCGATTGCATGCGAGTCCGCAAGCTGTGTTGGTAAAAATCCTTTTTTAAGTATTGATGCTATCACAGATCTTACAGGGTTTGTGCCTGACTCCGCTGCTTTAGCAATTTCATCTGCATTTACATCTGTTTTTAATCCTGACCGTCTTTGTTTAAGAAAGTCAGAGTTGAATAAGAATGTGTAATCTTTCCAAAACTGCGGTTGGTTTGCAAATGCAGCCCCAGCAGACAGCGGATTATTATCGCTAAAGTTTATAAAGTTGACCATTGATAACTGCTGCAACAATGCTGATCTAGAGTTAAAGAACATAATAGCACCAACAGAATCATTAACCCAGTTTATTACAGAATTAGTAAGTTTATTCGCTCCAGCTGGTCTTCTTCTGCCAGTTTCCATTCTATAAAGAATATCTTCTAATGCTTCAGTATAACTTTCCCCAAATGCAGCCTTTAGCTTATTCATTGTTTTGTCAGTAAAGAAAGCGTCTTTAGCTGCCTGCCACGGTTTTAAGTATTCAGATCTTTCGGTTTTGTTTACGTATGTTAAAAGATCGGTAGTCATTGAGCCGGCATCCCAACCATTATCAGGTTCAGGATAGCCCATAATAGATATACCTTGTACATTTTGAGCAAATGCTAATAAATCTTCATTACCTTTAACAAGTTTTACATGAGATGCAATATCTTTCTTTTGCAATCCAGGAATAGTATAGCCTAAGCTATTCCATATGTATATTCTTACCGAATCCTCGTTCGTAAATCCTGTTTCGTTTTTCTTTGAAAGACGGCTAGGTGTTCTACGTATTAACTTTTTAAGTTCTCTAAAGTCCGCTAAGCGTTTTTGTTTTGCTGCGTCAAACTTTCTTATTGCTTTACCAAATGGATCAAATAAGTTTTCTTTTAAAAACTTTAAATCATTATTACCCTGCTTGCCTTTTCCAATCATATAGTACATAAGACCCGCAAAGTCATCGGCTGAAGGTGGTATAAAAAATCTAAATCGCCCTTTGTTTTTACCAAGCATTGTGGCAACCTTGTCGGATATTTGTTCGCGTGTACCAAATCCAGTTGCCCGTGCAATCATTTTATTGAACTCAGGGGCTGCGCTTTTACTAAGCTTTTGAGTTATTTCTTTTGGCTCTAATGGTGTTAACCTTTCTTTTATACCTGTCTTATCATATCGAGTTGATTCCTCACCAACTTCTTTATAGCCTAAATCGGTTAGCTCATTATCTGTTTGCTTTGAAACTAATGCTACCTTGCTGTTCTCTAGCTTTTCAAAAAGTAAGTCTCTGCTTATTAGTTTATCACTAATTAAATATGACATGGCCATACGAGCAAGCAAAGAAGATGGGGTCATGTGCTCGTATACTAAATTATCAAAATTACCTTTTTCAATATAAGAAACAGTACCCAGTAATTTTAAAGCTGTTCGCATATCGCCGGTTTCTAGCTGTAGATATGTTCTCGCCATATCAATATCACCTATGCTTTTAAGATAATCAATTCTAGATTTAAAATACTCTAATGCTTTTTTAGATTGAATATCAAACTCTGGTTTGAACTCTTCAACACCCATTCTAAATGCTTTATTAGTAGGGTCTTTTATAGCTGTTATTTGACCTTCACCTATATATATTCTGCCGTTTTCTATTTTAAATATGCCTTCAAATTCAGGTGTTTTTTCAATTACTTTGCTATACACATTATCCCAAGCCTGTTGGTTTGTTGTAAAATACATAGAGCCTTGACGTATATTTCTACCCTCAAATGTTATAAAATCTACAAATCTTTGGAATTGTTCACCTTCTGGGGCGTTTTGTATATAATTTAACGCAAAATCAACTTGTTGATCAACATATTTTTGACCGTTTGGTGTTAAGCCGCCGTTTTTATCTATTAAGTTTAATGTTAACCCACCAGAAACTGTAGCAATACCGTTTATTACAGAAATTAAATTAAACTGATTATCGTTTATATATTCTATTTGATCTTGACCATATTGTTTATTACCATTTGCAGGAAACTTACTTTTTAACCTGTCAACCATTGCTTCAACATAGCTTTCAGGTACTGCTAACTTCGATGCAATTTCAGAATTAGGAAGCCCATCTTTTATATATCCAACAAGTTCAGCGCTATCTATTGCTCTTACATTTTTTCCTGATAAAGAAAACTTTTGTCGTAAATCTCTATTTACTTTTAAAGCTATTTTAGCAACCTCTTGTTCTGTATAAGGTTTTGTTTGAATTACACCAGGTGTTGCGTCCGACGCTGTTTGTAATCCTATATTAGCACCCAACTCTGACTTTCTAGCAGCAAGTGTAGAAGGTGAAACAGTGTAGCCAAGGATGTCTGACATTGACTGATCACCCACCGGCCCAGTAAAAAACGCTTGTATCTGTGCATCAGTAGGATTTAATAACTGATAAAGCTCAGGCCCATCAGCATCATTTTCTGTATATACTCTGCCAAGAGCGGTATATTTATCTATTTCTGCTTGCGTAGTTAGCCTTTTAACATACTTAGTAAAAATTTTTTGTGTATCAGGTAATAATCTTTCAATCTGCACCCAATAAGAAATAGGTAAGCCTTCTAATAAGTCCTGTTTATTTTCTAGAACAAAATCCGCTAACTTCTTTTTATTACCTAATGCCTTTTTAATTATAGGCATAAGTTTTTTCTTGTATGAATCAGTAACAAACTTTCTAAAGTCACGACTGTCTATAGGTGGTAAATTGCCTTCAAAAGTTTCATAAGCCGCTGTTCTAATTTCTTGCGCAAGCTCAGATGTAATAAATGGTTGACCGCCAACAGTAAGCGTAGACTTTAGCTGTGATTCAAAAGTTTGCTGCTCTTCTGTTAAGCTTCTGTCTACAATTTCTTCTATTTGCGCAGACTCTGTGTCTACTGCTTCAAACCCTCTGCCTTCCGTTTCAACATCTGTAGATACAGTTTTAACTTGTTTAGCATATTTCTTTTTAACATCACGAAGCGCAAAATCAACTATAGGTTTTGCCCCAAACAAATAACCAAATAAACTTTCGTTTTTAGCTGGATCAAAGTTCTTTAAAAATCTTTCAGTTATAACTTCTCTAATGTTACTTATAACTTCACTTTTTATATTTTCGTCAAGCGAACCAAGATTTTTGTCAGCATTAACAAGGCCTCTTACATATTTACCTATAGCGTCGCCTTCCGCAACTTCATTATATGCATCAAAATAATCTTCAGATTTTTTAAAAGAATCTAAGGTTTTATATTTTGTTTTGCCTTCTGGAGTTTGTACAAACTTATCAAATATACCTTTAAGATCTTTTTTATCAGGGGATATACTTCTACTAAACTTAGGTTTTAATCCGCCTTTATCAAGCAAGTCTTCAATTAACTCTAGCTTTTGATCTGCCGACAATGCTTCGTATGTACTAAATTGCCCGGACTTTACATTATCTTGTGCCGCGACATCTGGAAACATTGCGTTAGCTGCGACTTGTACAAAATCATATTGATCAAATGGTGATAGGTCACTTGCAAATATAGGCTTTGCACTTTTAAGTATTTTTTGAGCTTCTTTGCTAAATTTAGAAACTTGAGCAGGGTCTGCATCTTTTAATACTTTACTTTTTAAATTAACAAGTAAACCTCTTCTTTGTAATATTTTATTTTTAGAATTTATATTTTTATTATAATTTCTAATAAAATTAAATACATCTTCACCTGTATTTAGTTCAATGTTGCCAAAGCCCAAACCATTGTAAAATCTTTTAAGTGAATTTTTTGCTTTAGTAATTAAGCTTTCATTTACAGATATTTTCTTTTTATCAATCAAATCTGAAAAAACATTTATATACTCTTCCAGAGCGCCTTCTTTTATTCTACCGGTTTTTTTGTCAGAATAAACTTTATCAATTCTAGTCTGAACAGACTTATATATTTCAGGATGGCTTTCTTGTAAATATTTTTTGAAATCTTCAACAAGAGGTTTCATTGAGGCATTATCTGTTTTAAAAGCTCTAGACATTAAATAGTGCAATATTTCATGTCCTATAACATTCGTTTGCCCTGCAGCAGCGGCAACTTCTGTATTAATATAAATTATATCTTTACCATCTGCACCACCTTCTTTTAAAAATACCGCGTCAGCTTCAGGGTCCATACCCTCAATTTCTTGCGCTTGTTTAGTTGTTATTTTTTGAATATCAACGTCGTCTGGCAAAATACCTTTAGCTCTTTCAAATCTTTCTTCAATTAAAGAGCTAGCGTCTAAAACTTCTTTAATAGCATTTTCAACAGTAGGATCGTAAAAATCTGTATCACCTATTGTGTCATCATTTGCTTTAAAAGCATTTAATACTTTTTCTTTTGCGCTTTGTTGTTGTTCTTCGCTGTATCTGCCATCGTTTACAATACTAATATTATTATCAATAGTATTTAGATTGTCAGCATAATTGCGAAGTTCTTGCTTGCTTAAAGAATCAAATTTTTCGTTTATAGCTTTCTTTTTGTTTGAAACATCCTGCTGTAGATTATCTACTAGTACCTGCTGAGCTTCTTTTTTAGGCCCGTCTGGTAAGTTTTCAAGCGTTTGCTTAGCGTTAGCAAGATTTATATTAAGATTTGCTATTTCTTGCTTAGCTTTATTAGGAGCTATATATTGATATATTGCATCTTTTTCTTGTTTTGTTTTAGCCATTTGAGCAGTACCTGTAGCTCCGGATACACCTCCACCTAATAAACCGCCTACAACAAAACTATTTATAAACCCTCTAAAAAAATCAGTTTGATCTTTTTCGTCTCCGTATACTAGCTGATCAGTTTTTTGTTGCAAAAAATCAGTTGCTCCTTCTGTAAAACCCTCGCCCATAAACCCAAGCCCGGCTTTTGTTAAAAATTCTTTTACATAATTACCTGTAAATTTTTTAACAGCTTTTTTACCAACACCTGTTTTATCTAAGCCATTTAAAACTCTAAAAAGTTTAGCTCCAGCCCATTCAGTTCCAAATTCAGCAAAGCCTTTGGAGGTTGCAGCTTTATATATATCGCTAAGCGTTGCGTCAGGTCTTTCTTTTAATGCTGTTTCAAATTCATTTCCAGCAGTTGACATACCTAAAGCGGCACTGCCTATTAGTGGAAAAGCATATGTTATTGCAAGAGATGGAGCTGACCCAACGGCTTGATCCACTGCAAGTTTAGCAGCATCACTATATCTACCTTTAGAAAAAAGCTGGTCAAACTCTAATTGCTGACCGTCATCATCGTAGTACTTTAGCTGAAGTTCACTAAGTTTATCGCTTAGCTCGTACATTGGAGTAAAGTCTATTCCTTCGCCTGCTTTACTAAATTGCTCTTGAAACTCAATTAATTTTTTAGGATCTTTTTGAGCCAACCCGCCAATAAGACGAGCAGCATTAGGTAAATCTAGCCCAGCGGTATATCTTTCAAGACCATCTATAAGACCAGGCACGTTTTCTGTAAAAAACTTTGTAATACCAGCAAGTTTTGAAACTCCTGATTCACCTATAGGTAACAATCCCCCGGTTAAGCCTGTTAATACTTTACCCGTTGCTTGTCTTTTAACTAAGTCTTGTTGTGCTAATTGTTTACCCGGCGTTAAATCCAATGAAGTATTTTCCGAATCTAAGTCCGTATTCACGGGTTCGGGTGCTGCAGTTTCCTCCACAACCGCACCCGGCGCTGTGGGAGTTGTCTTTCCCGGCTCAATTTCCTTTAGCTGAGCATTAGGATATTTTGCAAGAAATTGATCTTTTCTAGACGAGTGGACTTTAAATTCTCTACCGTCTACAATATATATTTCAATCATTATTAAATATTTGTTTATCTTTTTGGTGGCGTAATAAGATTTCTATATTCTCCTGGTACAGTTGCTGTACCATCATTAAATGAAAATGCTGGTTGTGCTGGAGTGGCAAATTCATTTTCCTCCTGCCTTTCTTTTAAAAACTTTTCAACAAGCTTTTTCATTTCTTGTGATTGTCTAGCTCCTGATTGTCCGCCTAAATAACCCGGATTTGCCTCTAGTATTGAATTATACAAAAACTCAACCATACCCGGATTGTTCAAATCATATACAACCGGCACTGGTATATTTGTATTTGTATCTTTATCGTATTCGTATTTTATTGTTGTTAGCTTATCAGAAGCTGGGTCATACGATGCGTCTTTGCCTGTTACGGCAGTGTAGGCTGTAGCGGGATCTTCTTGTATATCTGCAAAAATTTCACCAGCAAATGTATCTGGAGCTTTAACCTCTGACTCTTTAGGCGCTTCAGTCATAACTCTTTTATAACTATCTTTTGTTGCGGCTTCAACTTTCATTCGAGCCATATCACCAAGATAGGAGCCTACACCGGCGTTAAATATGGCTGCTTGCTCTTTTGTAAATTCACCTGTTTCAGAATCATACGCTAAATCTTCAGGTTCGTAATCTTTTAATGCTGGAGCGATAGTATTTTTCCATATAGATACTTTTTGAGCATGTGTCATATCTTGCATGGCATTCATCCCGGCATCCGTATATTGTTGTATTATGCCTTCTGTATTTACAACCTGGTTTTGAGTAGTTATTTTTTTACCATCAACTATTTCAGTTGTTATTTCTAGTTTAGGCTGATTATTGTCATCTAATGGCGCATATGAAGGATTTATTGATCCGTCTTCATTAAATATACCTGTATTTGCTATAGTACCATCAACCTTACTATTGTAGTCGGGTACCTGAAGTACATTGTCTAAATCCAGCTCTGCTGTGTTTAAATCAAAAGTTTCTGACTTACCAGCATCATTTACAAATGTATAACGCATTACAGAATCGCCTTTATCATTTATAATAACTTCTCTGCTTTCGCCTTCTGTAATTCCGCCGGTTTCAATATTAGCAGCTTTCATTAAATTATTATTACCCGCATAATACAAATCTACCGTATTTGGAACGCCTGGTCCGTCTGTCTGAATTTGATCAATAAATGTAGCCATTTTAATTGAGTAATCATTAGCGTTTTGTATTTGATCACCGCTTACAGCTTTAAAATGATTAAATCTTTTTAGCTGCGGCTGTAAACTTTCTATTTCGTTTAAATCAGTAGATGTTTGAGCTCTTGTGTAAACTTGCCAACCTTGATTAAATTCTTTTATATATGCTTGCTTAAACTCTTCGTCTAATCCTTTCATTTTTTCAAGATTAGCCTTGAGTTTTTCTGCGCCCTGAGCAGTAAGAGCATTTCTTTGCCTAGTAAGCTGAAGCATTTCTTTGTTTTCTTTTTCTAGCTTTGCATCAAGATACTTTCTTCTTTCTATTATAGCGTTGCCAATATTTTTACCAATACCAGCAGCCGCGTTAGCCCATGCTTGACCTGCTCCTGTAGTTTGGAACTGTATTGGTGGTGGATTTTCGTATGCTCCCATTTATTTATTATTTTAATTAAGGATTACCTGTAAAAACAGGTGCAGATATTAGTGATGTTGCTTTAGGAATGCTAACAGATTGAGTTGTTAGATTTGAGACAGGACTTACACTAGGAGTTGCCTCTACTTTCCCCCTCACGCTCCTATACCGGCTGTTAAAGCACTTCCAACGCCGCTGAAAGCTCCTGCCCATGCAGCAGACGAATCGGCCTGCGCTTGCGCTTTTTGTTGTTCAGCATTGGCTAATTGACCAGCTACTCTATTAATTTGTGCATTTTGTCTTGATTCTCTTGCATTAAATTCGAATGATTTGCCTTGTGCATCAGCAGCCTGAACTCTTTGCTCTTCTGATATTGCTATGCCTTGAAGTCTTTGTTGCTCTGCAATTTTTTGTGATTGCAAATTTGCTTCGCCTTGGGCTCTGGCTTTTTCATTCGCAGCTTCTTGAGATTCAATGCTAGCAGCAACACCCTGTTTAGATTTTAAAGCTGCTCTAGCAAGAGCAGTGGCGCCTCCAGCTCCAGAACCTGTTGCTCTTAAAGTGTCTAATGTGTTAGCAAGAGCAATATCGCTTTCTTCTATTTGTATTTCAGCTGCTTTTGTAGCTACACCTAAATTTGCAAAAGGATTGCTCATTTGACCAGATAAATCTTTAGCCATGTCAGCTACACTTGTTGTGCCCTCGTATGGATTTATAACAGATTGCCTAGTCTTTTCTAAATGATTAAGCTGTTTTTCTTTTTCTCTGCGTTTCTTTTCCGCTGCTCTTCTTCTTTTTTTAGCGCCGCTGCTTCCTATAAAACCTCCAATGAGACTTGCCGCAGCGCCCCCGGCTATTAAAAAACTCATATGCTATTTTTTTTATTATAATCTTTTATTGTTATAGAAACTATTTCTTTTTCTAATTCTTTTATATTTTCGGTATTTGTTGGGTTTTTATGTACATTCACAAATATAGAATCTTCTAAAGCATATATTAGCCTTTGTGATCCGGGTTTTGATACAGTATAACAAGGCGCAATATGTTCTATGATTTTGCCGTTATTATTTATTATAACATTTCCAGTTAGTAAAAACCATGCATGCAAATGATTATGCACTGCGCCAACAATTATATGCCCTTTTTTTAAATTCATTTGCCTGATATAAATTTGATCTGCAAATGAATGCTTTATAGGTACTTCTGAAGTTTCGCAAATATCATTACCATTCCCAAAGCTACCTTCAATTAAACCTGAAGATAGAATGTTTTTAATGTAATCTATTTCATTATTAGTTTTTAATTCCATTTAATTTAATATGATGATTCTACATATTCAGAAGAAACAGCAAACAATTCTTGAGCCGCTGTAGAGGAGGTTTTTATTTTGCATGTAGCAAAAAATCCCTTAATCCCTGTTACTTGTTTACCAAAAACAACTTCACCTGCTCTTACAGTACTATTATTTACAATATTTGCAAAATATTTATTTTCTTTTTTATTAAACCCTGCGTATTTTGGGTATTTAGTATTATCATTAACTCCCATTGCAGAAATACCTCCTTGAAAATCTCCGGCTAATAACTTTAATTGGTCACCCATTTTATATCCTGTGCCTCCATCTACCAAAGTAAGGCTATTAAGAGAGCCTCCGGAGCCAATACTAGCAACCTGAAATTTTGCACCACTTCCTGAACCTCCTGAAGTTTCATATATAGTTGATCCAGCAACATAACTAGTACCCCCAAATGAGGAAAATGCAAATATTTTTTGTAAGTAATATAATCCTTCTGATAAGCTTTTTATAGGTTTTGCTACATCAAATTCTTGTTCTAAAAAACCTTCACCGGTATCTTGTGTTGATAAAGACTCTACTTCCCAATTGCTAGATCCTTCGTAGTTTATAGTTTTAAATACCTTTTGAGCACTAATTTTTGGATTAAATGTGAATGTTATACTCGAAGGCTGGAATAAACCATAAAATTTGTTTCTATCTATGCTAACTCCCGCACTTGTCGTTGATTGGTAATGCTTGTATAAAGCTCCTTTATTAAAGCTAAAAAATACATTTCCAATACTACCTGTTAGTGTAGGTTTATAAGTAGCAAAACTTGGCCAACCTTTAACAGATTCGTCATAATATAATGTTTTAAAAGATGTTAAATACGGAGTATTGTTTGCGCCCGCTGATAAATTAATAGGTGTATTCCACGTAGGTGTGTTTTGCAATGAAAGCACATATGTTTTATTATGCACATCATAGCCCCCTTTAATTTTTCCAGTTGGAGGGAGAGTATTAAATTCATCTCTAAAGTAATCTTTCATACCATAATTAGAAATTTCAGTAATACCATCTCTTGATAATCTTAATACAGCATTTCTTTTTCTATCAGTAAAATACTTTTGATAGCCATACACTGCGAAACTTTCTGGATCTTTACTAATTCCAAATTCTCCAGCATATGGTACTATTTGGCCAATTACTAAATTAGTTGAAGTAACTGTTCCACCTCCTTCTGCTGAATATATTGCATCTTTATCTATTAAAGCTCTGCTTACCTTTTTTTCTTGAAATATAGTTAAATTAGTATCTTCTGCATATAGCTTTTGAATACTGCCGTACCTAGGATCTACGCTTTTTGTTATACTTTCGCCTACTGAAAATACATTTGTTTCATTAAAACCTGTTCTTGAATTAAATATTCCTGAATAAATTAACCCATTAGACAATACTTGAGACGAGGGCTCGTCCTCTACTATGTAAGCTTTAACGCCGTAATCTGTTTTGGTATTATTAAACCCTCCCCTAATTCTAGCTTCTTCTACAAACCATCTATCTGTCGTTGTAACAGGACTACCTGTTCTTAGCCAGTTTGGAAAAGAATTTGCACTTGAATAATAGAGCCTTCTTGCGATGTAAGAATTAAAATAACCTATTTCAATACTCATTGTTTATTATTACGTGTTTTTTAAAAATTTTAAGGTAGCGGATTTGGATCTGATATAGTAAGTGTAAAATTATTAGTATTACACTGACATTGTGCTCCTTTGTATTCAATTAATACCCTATATTCTCCTAGAGCAGCATAATCTCTAAATACACTTGTTGTCCCGCTTCCTAATATTAAATTAATCGAACCGTTACCTGTGCCATTAAGGTTTCCGCCACTAATTGCAGCGGCAGTAGTAAAGTTGCCTGAATTTCCAGATCTATATTGTACCCAGCATCTTAATTGCATTTGCCCTATAGAACTATTGCAGGAGTTAGAAGGCGAGTTTAGCGCAAGTGTGAATCTTACATGCCCTCTAGTTAAACCGGTGCTACCGTATGGAATTCTAAAACAATTTGTATTAGATGGGTTGGAAGCAACAATAGCACTAGGAAATGCAGTGCCTTGAATTGTGTTGGTAGGTAATACAGCTGGATTACCACCGCTTCCAATAGGGGACGATATATATAAAGCAAAAAATCTTGATTGAGTATTATCACAAAACCCAGATGAACTTTGAAAAGTAAAAGAAGAACCTAAATTATTAGGAGGAGTCCCAAATGATATGTTATGAGTTTGCTGAGGAGAAGTATTTCCAATACCATTAGCGTCAGTTGCTGTTGTTATTAACGTTAATTCAGCAGGAACTATGCCGTTTTTTGTAACTTCACCAGTTATTGGATTAACACTTAAATGGGTTGTTGCTGCAGAGGTAATAGTATCAACTTCACTAATCTCATTATAAATAAGCTGTAATTTTGTTTCACCTGCTTTGGCTGTACCATTATTTACAAAATCAGATAAATTAAGTATACTCGTGGCAGATTGATTGCTTGTAGTAGCAACTGTAGCAGCGGTAAGAGCAGGTGTAGCGTTACTTAAAACTCCTGTAGAGGTTATAGTACTTGATACAGCAGAGGAAAGAGTGCTATCGTTATAAGTAACATTGTATGTAAAAGTAAATGTTCTACTATTTACGTCTTGTAAAAAAGTACGCGATTCTTTTGCTCGCAATGTAAATGAATGTTGTGGATTTTGAGTTCCAGCAACTAAGTCAAAAGCTGTAGCAGGCAATGTATTGCCATCCCCATCTTCAACACTAACTAAAGTTGCTGTTACCGTAGGGTTGTTAGGGCTACTTGATACTACAGGACCTGCTGCGTTCCTTAAAAGAAATCCAGTAGCAGGAGTTATATTAACCGGAGAGCCTGAACTTGCTGCTTGGTTTTCATTAAATGAAAAAGTATAAGTAATAGGATCAACACCTGTTATACCTAAAAATAAGTTTCTTGCATTTTGATTCAAATCGCTCAATAACCCTGACGTAGATGTTTCATAATATATATCTAGTAGCGATATAGTTGGATTTGTTTCGTATATGCATAAATTTTGAGGCGGAACATTACCGATGTTTGGTAGTCTTCCAAAAGATTGAGATGTACCTGATTCTGCTAAAGAAGATATAGTTGCTATTAAGGGATTTGATTCGGCTTTATACATTCCAGCAATAGCATTGCCAGTATTATATCCTGAATCTGTAGCACTAGCAATTGTAGAAACTTGATCTGAACTAATATTTGGAAAGTATTGTTCATTCTGAGTTGCGGTATTTGCTCTAGCAGGTGCGACTCTTCCAAATAAACGCACGCTACTACCGTATTGTTTTTGATCAGGACCAACCTCTTCTAAATCTCTTGGTACTTTATTTATATTGTCATTTATAAGCACAGCTTGTGCTAAAGAATCAATATCTCCACCTGAAGACGCAGCTCCGTATGCTCCATTTATAACTAAAGGCAAATATACATTATAATACTCTTGCTCTTGTTGCTTAACAACAATTTTATATGAGTACCAACCTAATTTATTTAATGTATATGCAAATCTTAAATCTGAAGTAGTGTTATTGCTATCAGCTTGCACATATGCGTCAGCAACTTCTTCGTCTACTGTGACTATTGTATTACCAGAATTAAATATAGCGGCAATTACCTTTACATAATCATTATATTTACCTCTTAAATAATCTCCAGCTTGAACAGAAGATGTAATGTTTGCATTAATAGTATATGTAAAAGTTGGAGAAGTGGTTTTAGAAACTGTTTTTCCGTTTATGTCCCAGCTTTTACTTCCGTCATTTGAATTAGCATAAAACCCAGGATAAGATATAGAATCATTAGGAACTTCGCTTATAGGTTCTCCTAAATTAAAATACATAGCGTCTCCATTCCAATCTTCAACATTTAACGTGGATGATTGGTAAGGGTGGAATATAGTTGAACCAGCTCCACCAGTGCTATCATCTATTTTTGATAATAAAACAGATGTACTTCTTCCGTATCTATCTGATAAAATAATTCCAACTTGATATGTTCTATTTTGTTTTAAAGTGTGCGTTGGGTACTCTGAAGCGTAATTGTTAGTTGGTAATTTTATTCCTGACGTTACAAAATAATTTGGTAACTGTGAAGGGGGACTTTTTTTGTCCACATAATTTCCATAAACAACTCTATTACTTATTATTTCTTGAGATTGAGCTTTTACAGGTACTTTATCAAAAACCCTTACAATTTCTTTTTCTGCTAAAGTTTTGTATGGTTTTTTCGATGTGTAATTAAACTCATAATGCGAACCTCTGTCATCAATTTGTTTACCAGATGTTATTGTTGCAGAAGATATGGTGGACATTACTTTTACAGTAAGAGCATCTGATTCTTTGTAAAGTATATCTATTTCTTTTATTTTAAAATCACTTACAGGATTTCTTGAAGGAAGTGGGATTCTAAGAGTAGCTTCTTGTACAAAATTTTCAAAAAAGTTTACTACAGATGTTTTAAAAGTTTGGTTTTCATCATCGCCCATAAAATATCCAAATTGCTTTGGAATAAATATTGGTTGAGTAAATGGAGCTAATATAGAATATTCGTTATTTTCAAATCTAAATCTATAACTAAATCTTATAAATTTATCTTCTAAAAAATCAGAATCTCCTGTCCAGTTTGGATCATAATATGGATTATCAATACTCCCAGTTGAACTTTTATTAAACTCGTCTAAATGCTCTTGCGTCTTATTAACCATTGATGTTCTTTTAAAAGTAAGAACAGAGTTTTGCGCAATTGACGCGATTCTATCTAATGTAACAGTAAAAGGGCTGGTTGATGAATTATAACTTCTAACTTTGCCAATAAACACTCCGTCGTCTAATACTATATCGCCTGTTTTAATATTAAGACTAGCGGACATATTAAAAGTATTCGCATTTGTAGTGTTAGCCCCTGTATATGTAAATGTACTATCATTATAAAAGCTAATAGCTTCATATGGCGCAAATTTAGCAACAGAAATATTATCTTCTGTTGTATAATGCGTAATAGAATTTTTTGCTTTTTCAATATTAATTACTCTAGGCTGATTACGGTTGTCTGTAAAAAATAATAAGTCTTCTAAAATGTGAGCAGCAGTTATAAGACTACCTTTATCAAAATCTAAAAACGCGCCTTGTACTAATTTAGTTAAAAGACCATTTCCTGAAAAATCATATTCATATATAAAGTTGTCGTCGTGAAAGCTTCCTGTTTCACCTGCGTTTATGTTTTGATTTGTACAAAATATATATATTTTATTAGCAGCTTCATTAAGACAATAGCCTATAATATCTAATCCGGAGTTAGGGTTAACGCCAGAGGCGGTAATTAAATTTGCTATTTCTTCTGTGCCAAGAATGTTTTCTACAGCCCCAACATCAGCTCCTTCAGATTTACTTATGCTTATATTTACAGCGTCTCTATATTCTCCAGACGGCATTAATCGCGCATCTAGGTCTTTATTCATCTTCGACTTTATGAAGGCGTTTTTAACTTCAGGCATTAGTGTTTAATTATTTTAGATTTATTTCTAAATACTTGTGAAATTTCCTCAAGTTTAATATTTGATAATCGCAGCTTTGCATTCCGCATTTTTGCGCGCTTTTCTTTTTTAAATCTTTGTACAACGTATTCAGGTATATTAGATCTTGTTGAAAATACAGCGTTAGCAATGTATGAATAAAAAGCTTCTTCAGCAAGTTTAGGCACTCTTGTATCTTCAGTATAAGCTAGCCCATCAGATATATATTCTAATATTATTATTTTATCTACTAAGTCGCTTGAAAAAGAAAATGTACCCTCTCTTTGATTTATTGTAAAAAATCCGTTAATTTGCGTGGTTTCTGGATTTAATCCGTATCTTTCACCGGTGCCCATTTTATGATAAGTAAAATTATCAATACTGGCATTTTCAAATCTTTCATCGTAACCACCGGTAATTTTTTTCATATCAGCAGCTTCCCATCTAGACTCAGTTGTAGAGTTAGCTTCTATGTTATTACCATAAGAATCTTGAGTAGGTACACCAGATGCATCTTGAACAGGAATTTCTGTAGGGTTACTTGTTAATCTAGTTGGTAATATAATATGCTTAACACCAAGGTCATCTATCCATGATGCCTTAACATAATTAACGTAATCTTGCGGAATTGGAACAGTTAAATTATTAGGTATAGTAAGCTCTTGCTGTTTAATACTTTTTAATATATCGTAGCTAAACTCCTGCATAGCGCGCTTAGCATGAAAAACAACATCTGTTCTTTTTAAAGAAGGTAACAACTTTCCGTTTCCTACATAGCTAATTATAAAATTATTTACTATATTTTTCATAGAAACATAAGAGTAACTTCCGTAATTTTTTTCTTTTAAAAGAACTTGATAATATCCAGCTGCAAAAGGTCCACTTCTTGTAAAAGTATTATTAGCTAATGTATAATTTGTTACAGGGATATTAAACCCTGCCCCAGGGCCACCAGTATTAAAGTTTATTGTAAAATTATTTTGAGAAAAATTAGGATCAGTTGTAGAAGCTGACGATGGGCTATATAATTTTAATTCAGTCTCAAAAGTAAAAACAATTGTATCTGCAGCATTAGGCAAATGTACTATTTGCTCGCCGGCGTAATATTGCTCATTAGTTTCGGTTATTAAACCGCCATTTGGTGCTGCCATATATTAACTTTTTTCTTGTATTTCTTCTTTTTGTACTTTTGAAGCTGCTGTTTGAACTATTTGTGGATCTCTTATTACAACTCCAGCGTATAAAAGAACTTTTAAAACTACAGCTGTAAACTCGCTATTAACAAGAGTAAACTGAGTTGATGTAGTAGAAGAATGTAAATATTCTCCATCACCCCCTATTGTAAAATCCCAAACTATATTTGGCGGATTTACAAAATAAAATATTTTAAAATTAGCAGCAGCAGCCGCCAGCGATTTAGGCAAAACTGCAATTTTTGTAAAGTTTGTGGGGTTGCCTGAGTTTGACTCAAAGGCGAATATTGGAAAATCTTCAGTAGGAGTTGTTAGTAGTGAAGAGTTTAAATTAAATAGCTCACTAAAAGTAACCGGCTGCATTTCAGTTTCATTTGGTTTATTAAAATTAGCAACTATTCTATCTAATCTATATAAATTGGAAGGTAAATTAACAATACCGTATTTTGAGTCTGTTGGCTGTGAAGGTGAAATGCCAACGCTAGACGACCTAAACGGAGCTAATTTTACTTCTAAGTCTTGTACTCTATCAGCAGTGCCTGTATCTGGCTGTGGCTGTCTTATTAGCTGATTATAGTCTTCAAATGTTTTATTGTATATTTCAAGCTGCACCTGAGAACCAATTCGATTAAATTCTTCTGGTGTTAAATACCCTCTCTGTTCTTTATTTAAAATAAGAAGAACTGTTTGATATACATCATTTACGTTTACCATATTTATATTTTAATAAGGAGCAGCAACATAACGCTACTGCTCCATATTAATATTACACGTTATGCAAACTTTTTTTCTATTGATTTAAAAACTTCTACGCCTTCATCTGTTTGCAAGAAAGCAGCAAAAGCTGAATATGGGTTTTCATCAAAAGGCACGGTCATAAGTTTTTTGCCGTTTGATACCCAAGTAAACGTTCTTTGATCTTGCGAAAGATCAATAATATTTGCCTCTTTTGCTTTAATTGCAAAATTACGAAGCTGAACATTTTCGTCATTTGCTAAATCCAAAAATAATACAGGATTTCTTTTAGCAAATAAAAGTAAATCTCTTTTTATTTCTTTTGAGCTCATATTAGATACCGCGGAGCCTGTTTCAACTCTAACTATAGCTTCCGCTTGGTCTATGTCCATAGACATTGCAATATTTAAAGCCTCTACTTCTAGCTCTATATTATCAAGCTCGCCTTCAGCTTCTATTAAAGCATCATGCTCTTTATATTTAAGATTTAAAAAAGGATGATATAAAGAAAGCAACTTTTGTAAAGATTGGAATTCTTTGGGTACATGCAAATGCCCATTTTTAAACATGATATGCCCTAATGTAGCTTCTCCTTTTTGTTCATCAACAAAAACGCTAGGCATGTTAGTAGCATATCTAATTTCTCTTTGTTCTTTTTTATCAGGATCAAACCAAAGAAGAGGTCTTCTTATGCTGTGACGTGATGGTATTGTATAGGTTAAAGGAGACGTGTCAATTAAATAATAATGTCTATCCTTAATTTCCCAATTGTTTTTTGGAAGGTTTTTATCTTTTCCCATGATATAATATAATTAAATAGTTTTAAAAAAAAATATAAACCCAGAGCCGAATTAACAGCTCTGGATTTAAAAAATAGTATTAGGCTTTTAACAATACAAAGTTGTTAGCTCCTTGAACACACAAGCATCTTTCAGATAAGAAGTGAATGTTCATTTCGTCAACATCAGTTGTAAATGCTCCCCCTACAGAACCTGTAATCCAAGTTTTCATTCTTCGATCATCAGCTTCTGATGCACGATAACGTACGTGAAGGAATGGTCGTCGAATGTTAGTTCCAAGAATTTGGTCATATACAGTAGAAGTACCAGCTGGAATAAGAACTCCGTCGATAGCATCAACTTCGCTTCCAGTATACTGGTCATCATTACCACGAGTAGAAGCGTCATTCAAGTATTTCCAGTCAGTCTTATAGAAATCATAAGAACCTCTGCGGAAACCAGTAAATCCAAGATTTAAAGCCATTTCCTGAGAGTTTTCAAATAACCCATAAGCTGTACCGCCTTGCGCGCCAGATGAAAGACCCGCAAGCATATCATCAAAAGCTAGATTAGTAGCACGGTCTAAGAAAAGCATGTTTTCTTCGATAGCGCCTTGACCATCTAAATTTTTAAGAATACTGTCAAAGTCAGCAAGTGATGCAGTAAATGAAGAAAATACATTACCTCTGGTAGTAATAGCAGAGAAAAGTCCTTCTGTTCCTTTAGCACCGCCTGCTGTAGATCCAGCTGCAATACCAGTTGTAACAGTTGCTTTTTCAGATTCTACCATTGCCATTTCAAGATAATCTTGGTAACGTAGCCTTGTTTCAGACTCTGCTTTTAAGTACCATAGATAGCCAGAAGTTCCGTCTTCAGTGGCAACTTCTACCCAACCGATCTGAGCTGTGTCAGAACCGTTAATTCCATATTTATCTTTAATGATAATAGGTGAATTATTAAATTGAGTAAAAGAGGGCTCAACTGAACCGTCCATTCCAGCAGTTCCTTTCTTAAATTCAGAACCATAAACAAATACTTTCAAATGTGCAGCAGATACAAGTGCAGCCGCCCAAGTAGCAGACCCAAATGGGTGAGCTGTAATTTGAGTTGCAGTTGCAGCTGAAACAATTGCTTTTTGCTCAGTAGATGTAGCAGGGTCAATAATCACTATTAAACTTTGTACGCGGATAGCGTGAGGTTTGCCAGCAGCAACGCTGTTATCGTGATCTTGAATTACTACAGTACCATTGTTATTAGCGCCAATTGTACATTTGTCATAAGAAATATGCAAGCGATTTTGCTCGCTCCAAATAACTTGGTCAGAAGTCATTGGCATCTCAGCACCTACCATTTGAAGGAAGCCAGAAAGCGTACGATTTCCGTATCTTTCTACTTCAGCTTCATAAATTTCAGGTAAATACTGCTGAGAGAAGTCATTACCAGCGCCACTAGTAAAATCAAGGTAGCTCTGGTTACTTAGTTGTTTTTGTGCAGTTGGGGTAATTTCCCCAAACAAAGGTGATAATGCCATTTGTTATTAATTTTAAATTTTAACGTTTTGTTTTAATTTTAAGTTTTGAAGAGTCTGCACCGCTAACAGACTTGACTTTTAAACCATTAATAAACACATCCCCGCTTTGAGTTGCACGTGGTTCATTGCTAATATTTTTAGATTTAGCTGTTAAATCACGCACTGCATCCGCGCGCCCCTGTTCATAAAAATGATTTATTACTTTG
>TARA_R100001480_G_scaffold42526_2_pt1 | contig 21643 bp, 9 predicted proteins | sample TARA_R100001480 | Tara Oceans TARA_R100001480 (sample SAMEA2622212) | marine metagenome | biome: marine biome (ENVO:00000447); feature: mesopelagic zone (ENVO:00000213) & marine oxygen minimum zone (ENVO:01000065); material: "saline water (ENVO:00002010), including plankton... | reverse complement strand
CGCTTCGGCGCCCATATACCTTTAACTTATTTAATTTTATTATATTATGGCTAAAAAAGCTAAAGCAGAAGAAACAATTGAGGTTGCACCTCAAGAGGTAGCAGTAAAAACTGCACCAAAAAAACAAACAAAACCAGAGTGGGAAATAAAACAAAGAATTTATTTTTTAAAAGGAAACAAAACACCTTTAACACATACAATACCTGGTAAACATACAAAAAAACATTCTTTATTATATTTTGATAGATCTACTGGTAAACAAAGAGAGCTAAGATATGCTACTAATCAAGATTCACCTTTAGTTGATGAGCAAAAAGGTGAATGTACTATGGGTCATATCACATTTAAAAATGGTAAACTAGTAGTACCTGAATCAAAGCAAAACTTGCAAAAACTTTTATCATTATATCATCCGTTAAAAGGTAGAATATACGATGAGTTTAATTCAGTAGAAGTAGCTAAAGACGAGTTAAATGTTTTAGATATGCAAATAGACGCTATGAATGCTGCTAGATCTATGGATTTAGATGTAGCTGAAGCTATTCTTAGAGTTGAATTAGGTTCAAAAGTAAATGACTTAGATTCTAAAGAACTAAAAAGAGATTTACTTTTATTCGCTAGACATAATCCACAATTGTTTATTGAATTAGCTAGTGATGAAAATGTTCAACTTAGAAACTTTGCTATTAAAGCTACAGAAGCTAACATAATAAAGCTTTCTGGAGATCAAAGAACATTTACTTGGGGATCAACAGGTAGAAAATTAATGAACGTGCCTTTTGATGAAAATCCATACTCAGCCTTTGCTGCTTTTTTGAAAACAGATGAAGGTGTAGAAATTTATCGATCTATAGATAAAAAACTATAAAAACAAGTGATACTAATATATAGGCGGTTTCGGCCGCCTTTTTAGTATTTAAAAAAATAAATAAATGGCAGTAAATATAAACACGGTATATCAAACAGTCTTGTATATTATAAACAAAGAACAAAGAGGTTATATTACTCCAGCTGAATTTAACAGTTTAGCAACACAAGTACAAGACGAAATCTTCCAATCATACTTTCCTGATGGTAATCAAGTTAATAGAGTAAATCAAAACAACACTCAAAATGATACAGAGTTTTTTGACATGTTTAAGGACATATCTTATAAATTATACCCTTTTGAAAGTGTTATTGAATTTGCTTATGATTCAACAGCTGAAGGCTGGTATGGGTCTAGTGAAATATATAAACTTGGTGAAATAATATCTACATATAAAGGGCAACCACAATTTGATTCTATAACACAGTTGGCTAGTAAAAAAGATTATGATAAAATAATTAGATCAAAATTAACAGCGCCTACTAAAAAATTTCCTATTTGCACTGTCACACATGTTACTTCTAATACTAGTCTTTCTGTTCCTATTGGATCTCTTCTTATTAAAGTAGATCCTATACCGGATATTTTAAAAATAAACTGCCTTAAACAACCAAAAAGACCACGATGGGGTTTTACTGTAGGTCCTCAAGGTCAATATATTTTTCAAGGAGGTTCATCTACTAATTTTGAACTAGATACTTCAGAGCAAACAAATATTATAACAAATATATTAAAATATTGTGGTATAATAATAAAAGACCCAACAATAATACAAACAGCTGAACAAGAATCAAAATCTGTTGAAGCAAATTTAAAATCTTAAATAAATGAGTTTAGTAACAGAAACAAATCAACAATATTACGCTGGATCACAAGGATTTAAAGGTAATGCAGCTAATGATGCTAATCAAGAATTTACAACAACATTTGATACAGATCTAATTTTAGGTAACACAAATAGTTGGGACCCTAATAATTCTGAATATGTTTTAAATAACTTTAAAGTTTATACAAGTCCAACTGGTATAGCAGGGTCTTGGTCAGAATGGGTAACGGAAATGATTGTAACAAATAATGTTATAAAATTAGTAGCACCTCCTGGTGCAAATGCTTTTATAGTTGTTCAGTTAAAATCTTTAGATGGTGGTAAATATGGTCAAACAGCTAACGAAAAAGCTTTTGGTCAAACAGTTGAAAATAATTATGGATCTTATCAATATGTAACACTACACGATGTTATAAATAACTACATGGTAGGATATGTCGGTGACGGTAAATTAATACAAACAGCTAAAAAATCTGATGTATTATTTTTTGCTAAAAGATCTTTACAAGAATTTAGTTATGATACTTTAAAAAGTATAAAATCATCTGAGCTTACAATACCTGATTCTTTGTCTATTATAATGCCTCAAGACTATGTTAACTACGTCAGCTTGTGTTACATTGATGCTTTTGGAGTTAAAAGACCTTTATATCCCACAAACAACTTAACAACAGACCCTTATTACAAGCTTTTGCAAGATGACTCTGGTGTTCCAATACAAGATAGTTTAGGTAATGACACGGAGGGAACTTCTATTACGAAAGAAAGATGGAAAAATGCAGACGTTAAATTAATAAACGGCCAGTGGTATGAAAACTGGGATAACTTTGGTTACGCTTGGGAAAATTATGGAATGAACGGCCCTTTTAATTGGGGCAGGCTATATGGTTTAGATCCTAAGTATGCACAATCAAATGGTTGGTTTGGTATAGATGAAAGAGAAGGTAAGTTTACATTTTCTAGTAATTTAGTAAACAAATTAATTGTATTAGAATATATATCTGACGGTCTAGCCTATGACTTAGACACTAAGATTCCTAAAATGGCTGAAGAAGCTATGTATAGAAGTATATCTTACTATTTGTTATCTACAAGGGCTGGTGTACAAGAATATGTAGTACAAAGATATAGAAAAGATAAAAGCGCTGCTTTAAGAAATGCTAAAATAAGATTATCTAACATTAAACTAAACGAATTTGTTCAAGTAATGAGAGGTAAATCTAAATGGATAAAACACTAAAATTTAATGGCTAAAGTTCAAAACACTTTTATAAAGTCCAAGATGAACAAAGACTTGGACGCTCGTATATTGCCTAATGGTGAATATAGAGACGCCCAAAATGTACAAGTAAGTAAATCTGAAGGTGCTCAAGTAGGTAATTTAGAAAACACTCTTGGTAATGTTGAAATATTAGACATTAACAACTTGCTTGCTTCGGGTGGTTTAAAATGTATAGGAAATTTTCCAGATGAAATAAATAGCACGGTGTATTTGTTTTTTACAAACAATTCTTTGCCAACATATGATCCAAATGCTGATCATTTTATATTATCATACAATACTTTAACAGAGGTTTCAACTGTATTAGTAAGAGGTGCATTTTTAAATTTTTCTAAATTAAACATAATAACAGGTGTTAATATATTAGAAACTTTATTATTTTGGACAGACAATAGAAATCAACCTAGAGTCATAGATGTTTCTTTGGCTAATCCTGACTCTTCAATTGGAAGCATATTCCCTACATACTATCAAACAGAAGACCAAGTATCTGTTGCTAAATACAACCCTTACCAATGCATGGAGTTGTATCAAGAAAGCTTATTAGATCCTGGTAATTTTGAGACCACAATGAAAGATGTTAGCAGTAAGTTTTTACCAAATGGTGGGCTAGGTAGAAAAACTGGCGCTTATGTTTCTGCTGCTAGTATAACTTTAGACGCTGGTTCTGTTATAGGTGACATAATAAATCCTAACGGTGTTTACGGTACAACGGCAACTATAGGCTATATAACCTCAGCTGGCGGTGATATAGTTCCAATTACAGGTGCTACTTTAGATCCAGCTAATCCACCAACATATGACGCTGCTTTAAACGAGTGGACTATAACAATAACTGGTGGAGTTTTTCCGAATATTCCAGGTGGTACAGAGGTATATCAAATTATAATTAATCCTAATCCTTATTACAATGCGACTTTTTCTGGTGATAAAGATTATTTAGAAAGTAAATTTGTAAGATTTAGCTATAGATTTAAATACCAAGATAATACTTATTCTATATTTGCTCCATTTACTCAAATAGCTTTTATACCTAAACAAGATGGTTATTTTTTGTATGTTAAAAAAGAAGGTGTACAAGATGTAGATGATCAAGAAGAAGCCTATAGAAGTACTGTTGTTTATTTTGTAGAAAACAAAGTAAACGATATAAATCTTAGAATACCACTTCCTTTTACTAGTTATGACATGCAGGAAGCTTTAAAGCTTAAGTCTATAGATATACTTTACAAAGAGTCTGATGGACTAACTGTAAAGTGTGTAGAAACTATTCCAGTGCAAGACGTAACAGAAAGCTCAGGAGCTTGTTTAGTAAAAGGTGATCAACCTTCACCACCTGGCATAATAGCTGCTGGAACACCTATTGCAGTAGAAAATATTAAAGGTAAATTAAATGTAGGTGATATTGTAACTGGTAACAATATTCCAGATGTAACAACGTTAGTTAGTTTTACACCAAATGATCCAAACAATCAGGTAGCAGGTGAAATAGTTTTAGATAAAGACGTTACTAGTCCTGGACTACAAGATGCTCAAGTTTTAATAGTGGGTGATTTAAATTACTTTGATTATAATTATAAATCTTCTAAACCTACTAAAACAATACCTGAATCTGAACTAATAAGAGTTTATGATAAAGTTCCAGTAAAAGCGCTAGCTCAAGAAGTAGCTGGCAATAGAGTAATGTATGGTAATTTTGTAAATAAAATTGATCCACCTGATTTTATAAATTACAATGTAGCTATTACTGAAAAGTCTGATTTTTCCGTTAGAACATTTGAAGCTGCTACTCTTCCTGCGTTTGCAGGTGGTGCTTTTTCAGCTGGAGATACTATACAAATAGAGTTTACTAAACTAGTAGATCCACCAGACGGTCTTTTTGCTGGTATGGTTATAACATCTTCTACTTATGGAGTAAATATACCTGATGGAACAATAGTTACATCTACAGACAATAATGGTCAAGCAGGAGCACCTAGTTTTATTGGAAATATAACTTTAGATCAAAATGTTATTTTACCCGCTGGAGTTATAATTTTTATATTTGAACCGGGTGGTACTACTGAAAACGCTACTAGCGTTGTAGAATATCCTAATCACTCTGTTAAAACAAATAGAAACTATCAAGTAGGTTTTGTTTTGTCAGATAGATATGGAAGACAGTCAAGTGTAATACTAACAAATAGTAAACAAGAATTAACTGTTAATGGTATTTCTTACATAGGTTCGACATTATATTCACCTTACATAGATGAAGGCGTAGACAAAGATGAATGGAAAGGTAATTCTATAAAATTACTAGTTAACGAACCAATAACATCTAATGTTTACAATGGCGACATAACTAGTGTTAATTATAATCCTTTAGGTTGGTACTCATATAAAGTAGTAGTAAAACAAACAGAGCAAGAGTATTATAATGTTTATTTACCTGGTATAATGGCTGGGTATCCTGAAGATGAATTGTTAGAAATAGGCAACACATCTCACACTGTGTTAATAAACGACAACATTAATAAAGTACCTAGAGATTTAACGGAGGTTGGACCAGAACAAAAACAATTTAGAAGTTCTGTACAATTGTTTGGTAGAGTAGAAAACACTCCTACAGTAATAATTGATACAAATCCAGGTTCTTCAACCACTCAATACTACCCTGATACTAATTCTGATACTGTTTCGACAATATCAACTGTTATTGATTTATTTGATTATAATCCAACAAAACCGCTACAACCAAACTTTTTTCCACAGTTTTATGCTTTAGATTCAAGTCCTTTAATAGCTAGAATAAGTACAGATAAACAAATAGGTCAAACCTCACAAACTAATTACGCTCCGGCAGCGGCAAAAGTAGCTACGGATATTCCAGCATCTACTCCAAGTTCTTCAATAGATTTAAATGAAGTTGTTGGAACCATAAACCCAGGTGATTTAGTTTTTGGCGGAGACTTACCTGAAGGCGTTTACGTTGATAGTTTTACTCCTGGCACACCTGGAATTTTAGTTATAAAAAGATTATCAAGCTTTTTTGACATCGCTATTGACGCTGGTGTAGACTTAACATTTGTTCCTTCGATAAACCCTACTACAGGACCTCCATTTGTATTAGCAAAACCTGGATTACAATATTTAGCTATATATGAAACTGAACCTGTGGAAAGTTTATTAGATATTTTTTGGGAAACATCTACTAGTGGTAAAATATCAGATTTAAATAGTACTATAATAAATAATCAAAGTGAACCTGCTGCCGCCAACATAGGTGGTTGGAATGATGATACATTTAATGAAGGTCTTGTGGCACAGTCAGATATATTAGCTGCACCTTTTAATTTAGTTAATGACTTTGGGGCTGATATAGTTTTAACTCCAGCAATGATTGCTAATGGTGATGGATTGTTTTTAATAGATGTAGAAAATGGTCTTGGTGAATCTGTATACACTGGTTTTGTTAGTACACCTACAGCAGGTCCTAATTATTTTATATTAAGAGATACTAGTCCTGGAACAACAGGTGTTGGCCCTTGGCAAATAAGAACAACAGATAACACAGATACAACTGTAAATTTTTACGATAATATATTTTACATGTATGATGTGGCTGGTGAGCAAACAAACCCTTTAAGAAATTTTACATTTAAGTTTAACGCCGTTGTAGAAGGTCAAGTCACTGAAATAACAGAAACAGCTTCTTTAAGAAATGTTGCCCCTTATTTTACAACTGTTACGCAAATTGATTCTGTAATAGCTGGATCCCCATTAACATTTCCAGCAATTCCAGTTTCACCTAACATAATTTTATGTGAAGCTAAAAGAAACGAACAGAATATACTTGATGTTCAAAGCGTAAACGGAGCTAATAATACAGCTTTAGATCAACTAGATAAATCCTACGTTGGTTATACTAATTTTACACCGCCATCGCCTTTCTTATATAGACAAAAAATAGGTTCTTTTGCTGAAGACGCACCTGATGCTTTATTAGATGGTGAACCTATATTTGGATTAACTCCTAGTGGAGTATTAATTAACTTTAAATCTGATAATCCATCTTTACAAGCTTTAACATATTATGTTATAATAAGAGTTCAAGACGCCGGTGATTTTCAAGATATAATTATAGAGGTAGACATGTCTTTAGATTTACCTACTGATATAATTAAAAACAAAGTTATAAGCTGCGAACAAACTATGTATTATCCAGGAAATTACTATAATGTAGCTGTATCAGGTGGTTTATATGACATAGGTGAAGGACCTTTTACTCAAGGTGAAACATATGTTAATACAAATTTTAGATCTGACTCTTCTAATTCATTAGCATTTAATACTCAGTCTCGTCCCTGCGGATTTCCTTATACTTTAATAGATACAAGCGCGGGTGGTATACCTGGTTTATTACCATCACAATTTGGTTATTTTGCTTATGCAGGTGGTTTTTTTAATGATGATTTTCCAGATCAAACTCCAAACGGTAATCTTCAAGGTCCTAGACCTTTTACCAGATTTAGTGAATCTTTAACTAATAGATATGGTGTAGATTCTTCTTTACCTTTAGATTCACCGCCAATAATAATACCATTTGATAATCCTGATAGTTTTGGTAATAAGGTTATTCAAACCACATCACCTAATATGATAGAGTTTGGTACAGCTGGAACAAGTACTGGAACAGCGTTTATAATGGTTTATGGAGAAGCAACTATAACAGCTATAGATCTTGATGGTGTTGATGAATTATTACCAAATCCTTTTACAGGAAGTTTTAGTGACGATGGAAGAACATCAATGAGTATAACAATGGATTCTGGTAATTTCCCTATTCCTTTGCAAAGATTTCAAGTTGTTCCGCAAACTGAAACAGGAACGCCACATTTACCACCACCTACATATAAATCATATCCCATACCTATTAGTAACGGTGTTAATAACAATGCTATGTGCACTTGGAAATGTACTCCAAATTCTTCTGGAACTGGTGGTGAAATTAATTTTATGGGTAATTTAACTGGTATGACACTACAAGGTAGCGGTGCAAATGGTGATACAGAAAGAGTTAATTACACGCCTCAAGTAGGTGATAAAATTTATTTTTATGGCGGAGTTGTACAACAATATAGAGATTGGGCTGATTGGTGGAATAATTCATCAAATGGATATTATGGTAGTCCTTGGTATTTTAATACAGATTTAGATCAATTACAAAGAACTTTAAATTACTCTCCTTGGGCTGGACCTGGAAGTGCATGGTATTGCTATGGTGGACAACTAGAGCCTTGCTCTCAAACAGTACAGTTTCTAATTAATAGAACAGAATTAAACCACACTCTTCCTGCTGACATTATATGTAACGCTTCTCCTTTATGGGGTCTTGGAGAGAATTATTTAGCTCAAATTACATATGCAGGTATTGAAGGTGAAGTTCAAAATTATAGTAATTTAGAGTTTGAATTAACTTAAAGTAATTTATTTAAAAAATAAGTAATAATTAAATATGGCAGGTGCAATAATAGAAGTAAAATACTTCAATACATTTATACTAAAAAAAGTAAACAAGACAAACAGACCTGTTTGGAATGGTTCTTTTGGTATACCTAAAGATTTAGGAGGTTATCCTGTTTTAGCACCAGCTACGACTGGAGGTCCAGATACTTGGGCTATTGAAGAGTCCAGAATTAGAGGTGGTTTTAATAATACTACTGTTGATTTTGGAGCAAAAGCTTATATAGTAGAAGAAGAACCAAAAGGAACTAGAAGGTTTAACGCTTTAATATACTCTGGAATATTTAACTCTAGAACAGGTATTAATCAAACTAATGTTTTTTCAGTAGGTGAAGATATAACAAAAGCTACAGATCCAGCAAATGGTAGTATTCAAAAACTATATGCAGAAGATACTAATTTAAATATATTTCAAGAGTTAAAAGTAAGTAGAGCTTTAATTGACAAAGATGCTATATATGCTGCTGAGGGCGGTGGGACAGTTACTGCTAGTAATTTAGTTATAGGTGTTATACAGCCTTACGCGGGTAAATATGGTATATCAAGAAATCCTGAAAGCTTTGCTGTTTACGGAACAAGAAAATACTTTGCAGACGCTAATAATAATGTTATATGTAGATTGTCTGGTTCTGGAATAGAAGAAATATCTGCGTATGGTATGAAAGACTATTTTAGAGATAATTTAAACTTAGTAAACAATGCTTGGAGTCAAGGTAAAGTAATAGGTGCTTACGATATATATAGTAATGAATATGTAGTGTCTCTTCAAGATGACGGTGGAAATTATTACAATACTTTAAGTTTTGACGAAAGAGCGCAAGGTTGGGTGAGTTTTTATTCTTACGAACCAGATCAAATGTTTAGTTTAAGAAATAACTTTTATTCAGTTAAAACTATAGGTGCCACTGGTATAGCTACTACTACAGGAAACGCTTCCGCGCCTCAACCACAATCAGATTTTCAGTTAATACCTAGTACAATAAACGGCGAAATAGTACCTGGTTCTACTGTTGAAGGCTGTGTTGCTGTACCGTGTAATGCTCCAGGTAATTTTATAGAACTTGGAACTGTTTCTGCTTTTGATCCAGCGACTAGCGTGGTTACTATATTACCGCCAAGAACTTATACAAATGATATTAAGTTCTTTTTTGGAGGCACGCTTGGTATATACAGACATTATTCTTATGATGTTAATAGAGGTAACTTTTATGGAATAGATAATGATAGTAATATAACATTTGTTTTTAATCCTAATGTAACTTCTTCTAAAACTTTTAAAACTATTAGTTATGAAGGAAGTAATGGTTGGGAGTGTTCTTCGTTTACATCTGACTCTACAGGTGTTACAAAAGCAGTAGATGGTAGTTGGATAACATCAAATGACACAACTGCTCAAATAAATAGTTATGGCGAAGGAGAATATGTTTTAGTCGAAGCTACCGCCAATGCTAGCGCGCCATCAACTACAACTAATGTTAATTTAATAAATAGAGTAGGCACTATAGCAACAGGTGGTCAAGTAAGTGGTGACGGCATACCTGTTGGAACTACTGTAGTTTCTTTTAACGCTACATCTGGCGATCTAGTTTTAAGTTTACCAGTTAACATTTTAATAAATTCTAATTTATTCTTTTCTACTTATGTATCACAATCTGATTACCTAACTGTTTTTGGAACTCAAAATCCAGGTTTTGATAGGTTATATTCAGGGTTTTATAGAAAAGAAAACAAATACTGTGCTAATTTAATAAACAATAGCACTGCTACACCTGCAGAAGTTCACTTTGGAGATCAAATGACGGGTATAAAAGGATTTTACTCTGTAGTAAAATTAAGCACAGATTCTACAACTGACTACGGTGGAGAAAAAACTTTATTCTCTGTGTCAAGTGAGTATATTGGGAACAACGGTTATTAAATTAAATTAAATGAATAAAATTACTAAGGAACTAAGAAGTAATATTGTTAGTTTTGAAGAAAGCTTAAAAGATTTACCTGATGGCACTGTGTTTTTTAATGACACTGACAATTGCCCTGTAACAAATACGTTTGCAGATGGTATGCATATAAGACAAATAGAAATACCTAAAGGGATTTTTGCAATAGGAAAGATACATTTACATCAGCATGTTAGTTTTTTATTAAAAGGTAAAATGGTAATAGTAGATGAGGAGAATGGTAGACAAACAATAGAAGCACCAAGAACTATAATATCTAAACCGGGTATAAAAAGAGCTGTATACGCTCTTGAAGATTGTGTTTTTACAAACGTGTTTTCTAATCCCACTAATGAAAAAGACATTAAAAAATTAGAAAAAAACAATGTTGTTAATACTTATGATGAATATTATTTACAACTAGAAGATAAACAAAAAATAGAAAAAATATGAGTTATATAGCCGTAGGCGGCGCTGTTTTGAACATTGGCGCTGGTATATTTGGCTCTAGTGCAGCTAAGAAAAAAGAAAGAGAAGCGCGTCGTAAAAGACAAATGTTAGAAGGTAAATTAGCTTCTTTAGAAGCTAATAGACAAGAGATAATAAATCCATATGAAGGAATACAAGATTTATCTAGTTTGATTTCAAATCCTTTTGCTAATCTTGGTGTAGCAACTAAAGCCGCTGAAATACAAATAGAAGAAGCAGATATAGCTTTAGCGTCTACATTAGATACTCTTAGAGCTACAGGTTCGTCAGCTGGAGGAGCTACAGCATTAGCTCAAGCTGCGTTAAGAAGTAAAAAAGGTGTAGCAGCTAGCATTGAACAACAAGAGGCTTCTAACGAAAAAGCTAGAGCTCAAGGAGAGGCAACTCGTCAACAACAGTTAAGAGCAGAGCAAGCTAGACTACAACAAGCCGATGTAGCAGGTCAACAATTTATGTTTAATCAAAGAGAAAGAAGAGAGCAACAACAGCTAGATAGAGTTTCAGCACAGTTATCTGGAGCTGCAGCCGCAGAAGCTCAAGCTGGCGCTGATAGCACAGCTGCTATAACAGGTATGGTAGGTGGTTTAACTAATATAGCTAGTTCAGCTTTATCATAAAAAAACAGAAATGGAAGATAACAATACATTAATAAACCTTAGTATAAAGCAAATGCTTCAAAGTGATGCAATGGCTTATAATAAGGAGTACATGGCAAAACCTATAGATGTTAATTTTGGTTTATTTGATAAAGCTTATCAAGATACAGGTAGAACATATGCTAAACTTAAATTAGCTATACAGAATAATAAATGCGAAGATGAAAACTGTACGCTTGAAACTAAATATTTAAATCGCATGATGGCTGCACCTCAAATAAGTCTAGATTTTATGGCTAATTTAACAGGTGAATTAAGTACTACTGAGGAAAAAAACTACGACGTTAACAATGATTATGTTTTTTTAGTCGCTAATTGTGTTTTAACAAAAAAACCTGGATTTTCTAAAACCGATGGATATGATGTTAACTTGTATTTACTAGAAGATGGTAGCCAAGAAATAGTATTTACTGGGCCAGCATTTAAAAAAGATTTTGCTATAAATAGCGCTACACTACAATCTATATTAGATTCTGATAGTTCTTTAGTGGTTTCTACTCCAGACATAAACAAAGACATGATGAGGCTATTAACGGAAGTTGGTGTTTTTGCTGCAGAAATGATAAATAAAGAAACAGGTGAATTACTTCCAAATGCCAAAATATCTGAAGAGTTTATATTAAAAAACGAAGAAGGTGGTTATGATTACAAAGTTATAGAATTAGGCAACGGAAAAGGTAGAAATGTTTTAAAATTTGATTTAGATAAAATCATGAAAAAAACAAATCCTTTTATAAATGCTGAAGTAGCTGGTTTGCTTAGCTCAGAACAAGATGCTGTAGCTGCTTGGAACGTGTATATAGCTAAAGGATCTAGCGTGCAAGAAGACGATCAAATGGTTCAAAACGCAAATGCAGGTAGTGAATCATGGAACTATAGTGAAGTTTTACCTTTATCACAAGAAAATAAAATATTATTTGAAGAAAAGTATAAAGATTATTTCTTAAATAATTATTTAAAACAATTTACAGAAAATCAACCTCCAGTTGTAGAAGCAGACGCAGCTGTATTTGATTTAGAAGAAGACAAAAAAGCTAAAGCACAAAAATTTTTAGACGATAACGAATTAAACTAAATTAAATGAACGAACTTCAAGCATATGTTGCTTCACTTCAAGGACAGGGTTTAACTAAAGATGAGATTAAAGCCAAGGTTTTAGAGTGGAAAAAAGCCAATGAATCTTTAGAGAAAGAAAAAGAAAAACCATCTAAATTTAAAACAGATGGAAGTGGTGAATTAAACCCTGAATCATTTAGCGACGAAACTAAAGAATCAGCTAAGAAAGCAAACGAAGCAACAAAAAAAGAAAAAGACTCTGCGAATGCGATTCCTGTTGTGGAGTCAGACAAAAAAGATACGGAATCACAGCCGGTAAATACTTCTTCGGCTTCACTGTTCACGTCAAGAGATGGTGAAGTTATATTTGATTTAGAAGCTTTTGGTAGTGAAGAAACCAGAAACTTAGCCAGACAACTAAATTTACCAGAAAACAATAAAACATATAATATAGGAGCTGGCGCGTATAAGTTAACCTACGGTGCTGACGGAGACCCTGTTTTTTATTCTAAACCTATAGGTTCGTCGGAATGGTCTAGTGCTGAAAATGATCCTCTTAGAACAGCAACAATAGCTCAAATACTTGGAGTAGGTAATCCTGATTTTAATATAGATGAATACGATATTGAAATACCTGAAATACAAGAAATAAAAACTGAAGAAGAAGATGAAGGCCTAGTAATGGGTTCTGAAAATATAAAAATTGATATACCTTTAATTGTTGAAAACAAAAATAGATATAAGATAAACGGGAATATATACACTTATCAAGAAATAGATAATAAAATAAGAAACAACGATAAAGGTTTTGAAAAAATAAAAAGTGTATCAGAGTATTTAGACCTTCATAGACAACAACAATCTGAGGTTATTGTTTTACCAAGTAGTTACGAAGGATCTATAGAAGAGAAGTATGATAATTTTGTAAACCTAACTACTATAAGTCCTCAAAAAGAAGTTGAAATAGACAACTTTGTAAATAACATAAGCTTTGAACCCAAGGTATCTCCTGATGTTGGTTTTGCCGCTGGAAGTGGTATGGACATGAAAATGAACATGAGAACTCCTGCCAACATGCCTAATACGGTTTATCAACCTTACGAGTCTCAATTAGATAGAGCAAGGCAAATTTTAGAAAACGAAAGAAAAGAGCAAGGAAATAAAACTACTATAACAAAAAGTGAGATTGAAGGTTTAGCTAGACAATTAATAAAAGGTGAAAAAATATATAGCGCTAATGATCAACTTAAAAAAGATTATTTAGAAGACTTATCTAATGAAGAAAGAGAATCTATATTTGAGTTTGTTTTAAAAAGAACTAGAGAAAACGAAATACTATACAGCGGTGAATTACCTAAAAGCTATACAGATCCTAAAACAGGAGAAGTGTACAACAAGAAAGAGTTAGAAGAAAGGTTTGATTTTGAATTTAGATTTGATTCTATAAAAAACGGAGCAACAGCTAACAATATAAGAAGGTATACTACCGCTATAAACTCAGATCAACAAAAATTAATTTCTCTTGCTGAGGAAATAAAAGAAGCTCAAGCTAATGGTTTTGATGTAACAGACCTGTCTAAGCAGTATAATTCTCTTTTAACAAACATGAATAAGAGAATAGAAGGAGTTAATTCGCTTAAAAAAGATTTAAAATATGCTGTAAGAGATGTTCAAATGGATTACAGCAATTATATTAAAAAAGGACAAGAGTATAAAGATGATGCATATGAGATCGAATGGTTAAAAAGAAATTACAGCCAAATGGAAAAATACTTTGGCGGATTAGGAAAACCAGGAGACTTGACTATAAACAGTATTAGCTACGCTTTAGGTGGGCTTCAACAATTACTAGCTTTTATAGAATTAGGTTCAACTCCAGACAAGTCTGCGAGTTTAAAAATGCAACAACAAAGACTTCTTGAAGTTCAAAGCGATGTTATAGAGTATAGAAAAAAACGTAAAGAGCGATATGTAAAAGCGCCTGAGTTCTCAAATGCTTTTTCTAGTATTAGAAACTTTTCGGAATATATTCTTAATTATGGACTTGAATTAGTTCCTTTTTATGCCACCATGATAGGTACTACTTATGTAACAGGTAATCCTTATGCTGGTATAACCGCTGCCTCTGCTACAACAGGTGGTATGTATGCAGGTGAAAGATATAACGAAATGCTAAACGGTGGTAGACCATACGATTTTCAAACAATGAACCTTACAATGACTGGTTATAGTTTAGCTGAAGTAGCCGGTACTATACCAGAATTTAAATTATTTAAAAATTTAAAAACCAGATGGAAAAATACACGTGGAGGTGAACAGCTAGAAAAAGGAATAGAAGCTTGGAGTGCTAGAAGACTAGAAGGTTTACCAGAATACGCTAGATTAATTGGCTTAGATGCTACAGGTGAATTAGGAATAACATTAACTGTACAAAACGGATTAGATGGCAAACCTTTATTAGCTGGTTTTAATGAAGCCGCTTTTAATACTTTACTTTTTTCTCATATAGTGTATGTTACTCCTACTCTTGCGGGTGGAATATACAACTCTTTATCTTCTCCTAAAATAAATGATCAATTTAGAGGTAATATAGATGAATATAATCAAATAGAAAAATCTCTTTACGACAATAGATATAAAGAAAAAGTTGTAAAAAGCAGCTTAACGGCAGAGCAAGTTCAACAAATGAAACAAACTCAATTAGATTTAGTTAAATCTAATGAGAATATTTTATTAGAGTTGAACAATAAAATAAAAGAAATGGATGTAGATGGTTTTGTTATATACGCAAAAGCCATGAGCAGAATAGCTGATTTACAAAACAAAGCTAGTGAAATAAGAAATAACCCTGCATACGATTTTGAAACAAAACAAAGCTTAATAGAACCTTTAAGAGTTGAATTTAATCAACTAGTTGGCGCTAGAGATGTATTTACACAGGCTTTTACTAAAACATTTAATTTACTTCCTAAAGATGAAAGAAAAAGAATAAATGCTTTAGCTGTATCTAACTTACAGAGAAAAGGAATAGATAATCCTAACGATAATCAAATATATGAAGAATCTGAGCAAATTCATATAGAAGAAAAGTTTAAAAACAACATAGACAAGGGTATAGATTTATTAAAATCTTTAAAACAAAAAGGTTTAAATATAAATTTTTCTTTAGGTAGAACAAACAAACAAGCTATAGCTAGATACAAAAAAATGTTAGATTTAAGGGTTAATGATCCTAAAAATAATTTAACAGCAGAAGAAGCAAAAGCAGAGCTAGATGAATTTATAGAAGGTATAGAAGATGGCACAATGAATGGTACTACGTTTGTTAGTACTCAAACCAATGCTAAAGGCGAAACTAAATTAGTTTACGATGTTGTTGTATCGCAGCAAAACTCTATTGCTAATCAGGCTAGTGAAACTACTTTTCATGAACTTAATCATGTTATATTCTCTGAAGCGCTAGGAACTAACTCTAATGCGTTTATACCTGTTGCTGAATCAATACTAAACTATTTAGCAGACAACAACCCTAATGCTTACGTAAGAATAACTACAAAAGCTGATACAACTAAAGCAGATGAGGTTATAATAGCATTTTTAGAAGAACTATCAGCTAAAAGAATAAATATTAAAAAAGCTAATAATTTTAATTTTTGGAATCTGTTAGGTTATGGTGTTAATAATTCTGTAAAAGCTAACACCGATTCTACATTTAACATGAATTTTTCTGGTCCAAATGGAGCTCTACAGTTTTTTCAAACTTTAGCTGACGCTTGGAATAATAAAGAATTATCAGTTGATGCTTTAAACAAAATAGTTGACAGTGATGTTTGGCAGGGAGAAGGATTTACAAACGAAGAAGTTGTTATTACAGCTCCAAGTGGCAAAAGATCTAAACTAACGCCTAGAGGTGTTAAACTGTTTGATAGTTTTAAAGAAGGAATTTTAACTAACAAAGATTTAGTTACTATAGTTAGAACAAAACCTTTAAACCAAGAACAAAGAGATGAACAATATGCCGCTGCTGAAGCAATTGTTGAAGCTAATTTTGGTTTTATAAAAGGTAAAATAGGTTATGAAAGAAGAGGCGTAAAAGGAATAGATGAAAATGGAATAAAACAAGCTATTATTGAGCTTATAATAGGTGGTGATATTGCGTCTTGGTCTGGTAAAACAACACCATTATTTGAAGAGGGAGAAGGTTATAATCCTAAGTTTGAAGTAACAACTTACTTAGGTAGGCTAGGTAATAGAGCTGATATAATATTTGAAAGAGCAAAAGATCTTGGTGATGTAGTTTTTAATACAAGTGAACTAGATACAGTATCAGAAGGCATTACAGAAATTGAAACATCAGACTCGCCGGCAACAACGACAATAGATGTTGATCCTTTTAAGGTTATGAAAAACCCTGATATTAAATCTATAGTTGACATAGTTAAATCTGAAATAGAGTTAGGTAATATAGATTTAGATAAAATAACTTTAAAAGATTTAAAACCTTTTGCAGAAGTTGCAGCACAGCAAATAGCAGATCAATTAGGTATACCAGTGTCACGTATATTAGAGCCAAACGATAATTTACGTAAAGGCGACGTTACACCTATACAAATGTTTATAAAAAACAACGGTCCATCTTTGTTAACTATGTTAAAACAAATAAAAGGTAATGCTGATATAATTACCATAAAAAACAAAAATGGTAAACCTATTGAGGTGGGTGGTGAAGGTAGAAGGCTTGGTCAAAAACTGTTAGATGCTTTTTACATACAATTAAAAAAAGCAGATGGTAAACCTTTAAAAGTAAATAATCAAATACAATACAGACTAGATCCAAGTAAATTGAATTTGCCTTATTTTTATTCTGTATTTGGTCTGGATCCTGCTGGTAATATAAAAGACGCTAGATCAGGCCCAGCACAAGCTGCAAAAAACATAATGGAATTACTAGCTAGACTTCAAGTTTTAAAAGGTATTGAACTAGCTATTGACCAACAAGTAGCAGAAGGCGCCAAAACAGAGGCAGAAGGCGCTAGACAAAAAGCGCAAGCTAAAAGAAAACAAGAACAAGAAGTTACAAGAGATTGGATAAAAGGTAAATATCCAGTGGAACTACCTTTGCTTGGTAAGCGTGCAACCGATATTTTAAACTCTAAAGGAGTTCCTAAAAAAGAATTTGATTTAACTACTGCAGAAGGTATAAAGTTTGTTAATACTATAGATGATTTTATTAAATTAAACTCTGATCTAGGCGAGTATATTCAAAGAGGAATGACTGGTGGATTTAGTTTAACTTTTAATACAAAGGCAAAATTTCAAGCCGCTATGTCTACCGAAATAAAAAAAGGTGCTATAGGTAGGGTAAAATACAGTACTAAAGGCGGTATATTAAATCCTAGAGCTATAGAAAGATTTATAGATGATCCTGGTTTAATAAAAAAGAAATTTGATGAAATCGAAAAACTATTTTTAGCAATACAAGATTATATAAAAAATAATGAAGACGCGGCTCCAGATTTTGCTAGATTTATAGCTGATAGCGCTGCTGATCAAAACCACCCTATAAGATATTTAGCACCTGTTATTGGTTATGCTATAGATCCTATAACTGGTAAAATAGATGTCACTAAAATTGCAGAAGAGCACATGATGCCTGCTAATCAAATTGCTAAGCAATTATTAGATGCTGCTATAAAAGGTCAAGTTAAATCTGAGATGAAAATTGTAAGAGCTTCTTATTCTCAAATAGCGCTAAGGTTTGGTCCAGACCAAGCTTTAAAAGCACTTGGCTTAAATGAGTCTATGCCTAAGTCTTTTTATGATCTTGTTATACCTTTAATAGAGCAAGGTAAATTAGATTTTTTACCAGATGGTCTAGCTTCTTGGATAAGATACAGCACTAATAACACAGCTAATCCTTTTGCTTATAAGCTTATTAAACCTAAAATGACAGTAGGTGAGTTTTTTGTAGGTAAATTAAATATAAAGTCTAAAGTTGGTATTGATATTGCTGGGCAAAAAGCTAATGAACTTATTACACAAGTACTAACAGGTGAAATAACACTGCAACAAGCTAAAGCAGAATTTAAAGCATTTAAAACTAAAGTACTGCCTTTAAAAATAAAAGCCGCAGCAAATATAGATAATACTTTTGGTAAAAAAGTAATGCGTAGCCAAACTGTTGCTGATAAAATAAAAGTTTTAGAAGATTATCAAAAAGCTGTAAATGTTGCAAGAGATCCTAATGCACCAGTAAAAGGCATATCTGTTCTTGATTTTGACGATACTGTAGCTATAACAAATAGCAGTGTTATTGTAGAAATGCCTAATGGAGATATAAGAAAAATAAATGCTACTGAGTTTGCTTTAGAGCACTCTAACTTAGAAGAAATAGGTGCTAAGTTTGATTTTAGTGAATTTAATAAAGTTGTACAAGGAAGAAGAGGACCACTGTTTGATAAACTTAAAAAAGCAGTAAACAAATTTGGAAATGACAATGTTTATATATTAACTGCTAGAGCTCCTGAAGCAGGTACCGCTATATTTGAATGGTTAAAATCAGAAGGTATAACTCTTAAATTTGACAACATAGTAGGTTTAGCCAATGGATCACCGCAAGCAAAAGCTAATTGGATTGTAAGCAAAGCCGCTGAAGGATATAATGATTTTTATTTTGCCGATGATGCTATATTAAACGTTCAAGCTGTTCAAGCTGTTTACGACGTATTAGATGTGAAAGGAAGATCTCATATAGCTTTAAGAAGCAAGCAAAAATTATTTGATGTAATAATAAATGATATTATAGAAAAGAAAACAGGTATAGAGTCTTATAAAGAGTACTCTTCTGCTAAAGCAAAAACAATAGGTGCTAGCAAAGGTAGGTATAATTTTTATATACCACCGTCTGCAGAAGACTTTACAGGGTTGTTATATCAAATGCTAGGCAAAGGAAAAGTTGGTGATGCGCAAATGGCTTTTTTTAAAGACAATTTATTAGATCCTTATAATAGAGCTGAAATAGAGATTGAATCATCTAAAATATCTGCTTCAAATGATTTTAATGCATTAAAAGCCGCTTTCCCTAATATACCTAAAAGCCTCAAAAAAGAAACAGGTATAGGTAAATTTACTTATGAGCATGCAATTAGAGCTTATATATGGGACAAGCAAGGTATGACAGTTCCTGGTTTATCTAAAAGAGATTTAAAAAGACTAAGCGATTTTGTAAAAGCTGACCCAGATTTAAAAGTTTTTTCTGATGAATTAATTACAATACAAAAAGGAGATCCTTATCCAGGACCTGGAACTAGCGACGGTTGGGTTGCTGGTACAATAAGCACAGATATAATAGCTAACATAAACAAAGTTAATAGACAAAAATATTTAACTCAATGGCAAGAAAATGTAGATATTATATTTAGTGATAAAAATTTAAATAAAATTGAAGCTGCTTTTGGAACTTCTTATGTTACTGCTTTAAAAAATTCATTAGAAGCAATGAAAAGAGGAAGCAACAGAGCTGTAAACCAAGATTCAATAACAAGAAAATGGTACGATTGGATAAATAATTCTGTTGGTGTTGTAATGTTTCTTAACACTAGATCAGCTTTATTGCAGTTAATTTCTAATGTTAACTTTATTAATTGGAAAGATAATAATCCTTATCAAGCAGGTAAAGCATTTGCAAACCAACCTCAGTACTGGTCAGATGTTATGTTCTTATTAAATTCACCTTACTTAACAACAAGAAGAGAAGGTTTAAAAATAAACATTACAGAATCAGAAATAGCTGATTTAGCAGCAGATAAAAGCGGTAACAAGATTCAAAGGTTTATTGCTTTAGCGCTAAACAAAGGTTTTGTATTTACTAGATACGCTGATAGTTTTGCTATTGCAACAGGTGGAGCTACTTTTTATAGAAACAGAGTTAATAGTTATTTAAAAGAAGGTTTTGATCAAAAAACAGCAGAACAACAGGCTTTTGAAGATTTTAGAGAAACATCTGAAACAAGTCAACAGTCTAGTAATGCAGCTAAAATAAGTGATCAACAAAGATCTGCAGCTGGTCGTTTAATATTATCTTTTGGTAATACTCAAATGCAGTACGCGAGAATACAAAAAAGAGCTATACAAGATCTTATAAACGGTAGAGGTGATTGGAAGCAAAATATATCTAAGATAGTTTATTATGGTGGTATACAAAATTTAATATTTAACTCGCTTCAACAAGGTGTTCAATTTTTATTATTTGATGGTGATGAAGCTGATGAAAAAGATCAAGCAAAAAGACAACAAAGAATAAACAGAACTTTAAACGGTATGTTTGATTCTCAAGTTAGAGGTTTTGGTATACAAGGAGCTTTGGTAGTTACATTAAAAAATACTTTAATGGAAATAGCTGAACAAGCTGGCAAAAAAACACCTGAATACGAAGAAGCTGTTGACGCTTTATTTTCAATATCTCCACCTATCCAAGCTAAACTAAGAAAACTAAACAGTGGTGCTAGAAGTTTTTCATGGAACATGAAAGAAATGAAAGAACAAGGTATAGATATTGATAACCCTGCTTATTTAGCAGTAGCTCAAGTTATATCTGCATTGACAAATTTACCAGCTGACGAGGCTGTTCAAAAAATAAATGCTATAAGAAATATAATGAGTGATCAAACTGCTGCTTGGCAAAAAGTAGCTTTATCTTTAGGTTGGAGTACTTGGGACGTAGGACTACCTTATTATGGTGTAGAAGAAAAAGTTGTTATAACACCTGAAATGGAAGCTGAGTTAAAAGTAGAAAACATGATGAAAGAAACTACTAAATCTCAACAAGTAGAAACTTTATTGGATCTTGGTTTAACTAAAAAAGAAATAAAATCCTTAAAATACGAGAAGGATAGAGTAAATAAAATAATTGAGTTACAAAATAAAAATAAAAAAGATGCCAAATAAAAAATTTAAAGAAAGACCAGCGCCACCGCCGCCAAATAAAACTGAAACGGCTGGCAAACTAAATCCTGTTGAAATGGA
>TARA_R100001480_G_scaffold43534_1_pt1 | contig 21864 bp, 25 predicted proteins | sample TARA_R100001480 | Tara Oceans TARA_R100001480 (sample SAMEA2622212) | marine metagenome | biome: marine biome (ENVO:00000447); feature: mesopelagic zone (ENVO:00000213) & marine oxygen minimum zone (ENVO:01000065); material: "saline water (ENVO:00002010), including plankton... | reverse complement strand
ATTGAGGAAGACCTCAAGGATATCGCTGACGAACAGATTGACGAATTGTATAACGAATACTTTGAAGACAATGAGTAACATGACAGCGACAATGGCCTCCATCGGTTCAGTGTTCATGGACAGGATGGAGGAGTACATGGAGCTACAAGACACCCCTGACTTCGACGTTCAACAGCACCTGATGGAGCTGTACGAAGACCTTTCAAACCTTTACAACGACAACATACAATGATTGACGAAACCTTATACGACCTGCGGTGCTACGTTAGTGACTGCTTCAACCACCGTGGCTACAATCTCGACGGCCAGACCCTCGACGTAAGCGGCTACCAACAACTAGCCCGCCTCATGATTAAGGAGTACGACCTCACACACGGCGACGTGGACGAGGTTGTCAGCGAAATCGAGGACCTCGTGTCCAAGTTTATCATGAATGAATCCCCAAAATTTACAGACAATGAAGAACACTAAAGCATACGACGTAACCAACCGAATCATCGACTACGAGATGGGGCATCTCAACGACAAGCAAACCCTTCGCCTGTTCTCTGAGCTACTCAAGACAGGCATGGCTTGGAGCCTCCAAGGACACTACGGACGCACCGCATCAGCCCTGATCGACGACGGGTGGATTGAGCGCGATGGAACAATGACCGACAAGGCAGAACTAAACGGAATAGCATGAGATTCCCACGATTCAAACAAAACCTATGGACGACCAACGGCTACGTTGTCAGCTACGGGACACCTGTCGCTCGCATCCAAGGCAACAGGTTACAGCAACTACCTGGAATCGTGTCAGTTACAACGCAGAAACACATCAACTACGCATCAGAACAACTCAAACTCAAACTCAAAAAACCTATCAACCCATGAATCCAATACAGAAATCCAAGCAGGAGCTTGAAGCAAGCATCCGCTACGCAGAGGACGCTATCTCTACTGCAAAGCAAACCATTGAGTCCATCGCCAAATCCCAAGAGCAGACAGGACGTGAGGAGGCGCTGACCAAGCAGGTGCAAGAGCTCGAAGCCAAGGTGCAGGGTCAGTACGACGACATCGTCATGCTCGAACGTGAGGTTGCTAACCTTAAAGAGTGTCTTAAGATAGAGACAGCAGCCCTTGACCGCCTTCGTGAAGACACCCCTACTATGCCCGTCATCCCCAAGGCGGTAGCCATCGCCATCTTCCGTGAAGGTGTGCAGTCAGGCATCAATGATGCTGTTGCTGAGCTCGAAGGGCAGACCATCAACGTATGCGAGAATGAATACTGCGGTGACTTCGAGGTGACATTCGCACGAGACATCCATCTCGATGCTGAGCTTGACCTCGACTGGATGCGCGACAAAGTTGGTCAGTACGAAGAGTCCTTTGTAGTAGACGCACTCAAGAACCTGTGTGCTGACAAGGATTTCGAGTGCCGTATCCACGGGGTTGACGACCAAGAAGAAAACAAGAATGAAGATTGAAGAATACATCAAGCGCGGTAGATGCCCCTGTTGTGGTGGCGTCACCGACTACGACAAATACGAACCACCAAAGAACGGAAGGCCACCACACAAACCATGCGAATGCGAATGCTACTAACTGACGAATACATGCATGAGCTTGAGCGTCGCATCGACAACATGATGCAGAGGTACGAGCTCTACCGCAACCCACAAGACCACATGATTCTCGACTGCATGGTCAGAGACTACGAAGCAAAACAAAGACTACGAATACAAGATGAAAAGATTTAGAGTACGATTCCATTTGGCCAAGGGCAAGAACTACATGCACTGGCAGGTGGTGGACAAGAGGAATGGCCACTACCGAGACTACTACGACCCCGAGAAATGCAACATCAAGATGTACAACTGCAAGCTGGGCAACCAAGAGTCCACCGCCCGCAAGATATTCGAGGGGGCTAACAAGACGGTATGTGCATGGGTGGACTGCGACAATCTCGACATCGAATACCGCAAGAGTCCTACGTTCGAGGAGGTAGATGAGAAGGTGCTGACGCAGTACAAGTACAACCCACGCAAGAATCCGCATTGGTTCACAGACACGGACTTCAACGTGGACGGCAAAACATTCTTAATTCTAACCACATCCAAAGCAAAGATATATGGGTAAGAAAACCAGACAGGGTACGAAGCAGATGTCTTCAGTGCTCGGCAACGACGAGCTACGATCCCCGCGCCACCGAAGGCGCAAGATGCAGAGACTAATTAAAAAATTGTTGAAACAAAAAAACACACAAGCCAATGACTAACGACGAAGGATTTCGATTCCTTACCAAACCACTAACACAGGACAAGGTTGACTCCTTTCTCAAGGAGTACCTACCCGATAACGTTAGACCTGCCATGGTTGCCCGCAAGATTATTCTTGTTGACATACGCGAGTATGGCCTTGAAGAGTGGGCATTCATGGGGCCCGACGTTATCGTCGACAACTTCAAGGAGGCGGTAGAAGAACTCAACTCCGAGATTGTATCAGACATCGAGGCCATGCTTGAGCAGGAGGAGATGCTTGACAACCTCGGCATCGAACAAGAGAACCGCCTCGATAACGCAACAACCTTCCGAAACTTCTCTGGTCGCGTGGTTGAGCTGTTCGACGTGTTGAGCGAATACTTCGCCGCACAATACTTCATCAAAGAAACCATCAAATAAAACACATGAGTCAAAAACAAAAGGTTGAGACAATGCTTCGCGGCGTACGAATCAGGTTTGAGTCCGAAACAGGCGAGGTCATCGAAGACAACTCTCGACTGAGATACTTCGTAGAGAGCAGGGCCGCGCTTGGCAATGCCATGCGACCATACGCTACGCTTGTTCAGATAGGCAAGTTGTTCAACAAAGACCACTCGACGTTCGTGCATCATCGCAAGGAACACAACGGCCTGATGCTACACTCCCCCGACTATCTGCGCAAGTATTCTCTTGCCACTAAGATTGTCATGGATTTAGCTGAAGAAATGAATATCAACCCCATATCCACAAAGCTGACATCCCACGACAGGCTGATCGAGGTGCAGAAATGCATAAGATTGTTAACAGAAATGGAGGAAAAGCTTATAGAAGGGCTTGGATACCAAATGCCTTCTTCTTAATTTGCACACTCAATTCAATTCACTATCATCATGTCTAACTACAAGTTCAAGACCACGAACATTCGTGGCAAGCAGTACGTTGAGGTCAATGAGCGCATCAAGTTCTTCCGTCAGGAGGAGCGCTACATGAACTGGACCATTGCCACAGACTTCCCTGTCCTCGACGGAGAGAGCTGTGTATGCAAATGCACCATCGCTGACGAATCACAGCGTGTGGTAGCCACGGGCCATGCTCACGAGGAGCGTAGCTCATCCAACATCAACAAAACATCCTATGTCGAAAATTGTGAAACTTCAGCCGTGGGGCGAGCCCTCGCTATGCTTGGAATCGGAATCGACACGTCTATTGCGTCAGCTAATGAGGTCGAAGAAGCCATTGCCAAACAGCAAGCCGTCATTGAGAACCCTCACGTTCAAAAGCTTAGTAAGGCGCTCGATGCGCCAGTAGAGAATATCATGGACAAGGCGGTAGGGTACATCAAGTCGCAGACCGACAAGAAGAAAGCCTTCACCGCCATCACAAAAAAATATGGCGATCAGCTCACTGAGAAGCAGGTCGCTGGACTCAAAAAATTCGTACGATGAGAAATACACTTTTAACAGCAGCGTTTGTGTCAATGACATTGTCCTTAACGCTTTGGTTTACGGGTAATCAAATCTCTGGACTTTATGTTGGAATTTGGTGCCCTACGATTCTTGGCCTTGATTCATTCCTTGACAAATCATGACCCCAGCCATAAGGCAACAGCTCAACGAGGCGATAGACAAGCGCCAAGATGCAGAGCGTGAGATCTTGTATGCATACTACAAGAGAGCCAAGTATATGTGCAACGAGGATGCTCGTCAAGCTGTCGCTAGTCATTTTACTTGGTTTCACCAGGACGTCTACGACAATATATGGGAGGCTACTAAACACTGGAACGACCTAAACAATGAGAGATAAATTAAAAGAGGCAACTGGTAAGCCACACCTGTCATACTCATCGCTCAAGCATGCACTCGGAGACATGCGTCTCTGGGAGATGTACATGAAGGGACAGCTCAAGAAAGAATCAGAAGCACTAACCTTTGGGAGCCTGTACGATATGCTCCTCTTTGAACCAGAGAAAGCACATGACACATACCATGTTTTGGACGATATGGATATCGTCAGTAGTATTGGTGGTAAGTTCCCCCGCAATACTAAGCGCTATCGAGAATGGAAGAAGGAAGAGGAGCAAAAGCACTTGGGTAAAACCATCGTCGGACAGAAGGACTGGAAGCAAGCAGAAGAAATGATTCAACGCCTGAAGGACTGCGGCCTGTATGACAAACGTTTTGCAGGCGGTAAGTTTCAGGTAGAGTTCAACGTAGACATTGATGGGGTACCGCTTAAAGGATTCCTCGACTGCCTACAGGACGGACAATTCATCGTGGACTCCAAGTCTTCACGCTCGATCGACAAGTTCAGGTATGACGTCAACAGCTTCTGCTACGACATTCAGGCGTACATCTACTGCAAGGTATTTGATCTCAAGGATTACTACTGGGTAGTACAGGAGAAGGCATACCCCTTCTATCCTGCCGACGTCAAGTGCTCTGACGAGACTCTGTTCAAGGGTGAGATGAAGTTCCATGAAGCGTTAGAAAACATTAAAAATTACTTAGATGACCCCAACCCCGCTGAAAGATTCTTTGCCGAGTTTGCCGTATAGAATAGTTAGATGGTCTATATTGGCCATCGTGTTTTACATTTTCCATATCAATTTTTTAAATTTTATTACATCATGAGCGATACAAGCTATGATTCCGTACTCGTAGGGTACACCGAAGAGCCTCGCATGTACGAGGGACAACTCTCAAGCTGGTCCGTGAAGCTTAAAGACACGGAGCTCAAGGAAATGCTGGAGAAATACACAACCACCAAAAATGCCGAAGGGCAGGGTGGTAACGTATACCTCAAGCTGTTTATGTCTAAGAATGGTAAGCCATGCTGCAGCGTGTTCGATCCGAACAGCGAGGCAGCCAAGCAGAAGCGTGCAGAACGCAAGCAGAAGGCTGAGACAAGTGACCTGCCGTTCTAAGGCTCCCATATACTATATGACCGCTCGTGTGGCCTTCAAGAAAAAAAAGAAGGTCACCGAGCGTGTCGTATGGATAGTATCTGTGTTCGACACCCCACACCAAATCGCCGCTCACGACACCAAGACCATGTATAGGTTAGGGGAAGAGCTGTACGGGAAGAACGCCAAGGCTGATAAGCAGATTATCATACGACAGATACTCACAAAAAAATTCATTTCACGCTCTAACCTAACCCTGGATGAACACAAGACAGAAAATTAAATCGAAGTGCAAGAAGTTAGAGGACTTACTGCTTCAAAAAAATGCGAGGTATGGCGATGCGGCCTTGGATCCGCTCAACATATTCTCGAAGGCAAATGCCGTGTCGAGCATTAAAGCAAGAATTGATGACAAGCTAAAGCGCATCAAGAACTCAGGTCCAATCGACGACACAGAAGACACCCTGCAGGACCTGGCAGGATACATGATTCTCTTAATGATTGCCCAAGACAATGCAAGTAACGATATTCAAAGACGTATTCGACAAGACAACACCGCATCACATTCCACTACAGCTAGCTCTGGAGAGGATTCGAGATGGGAAATCGAGTACACTAGTAGCTGATGTCAGAACTGGTAACAAAGAGAAGAAAAAGGCGCTCCCCGTTGTTTGTTTCAGCGGGGAGTTTTCGTCGCGTGCCGATGACGCGCTCTTCGAGCATTCGGGATTTATTGTTCTGGACTTTGACCACGTTGACGTTGACTCGACCAAGAAGGCCCTTGCCACGGATGATTTCATTCATTCATGCTGGACTTCGCCTAGCGGAGAGGGCGTCAAGGCGCTGGTACAGATCACCAACCCAGAGAGGCACAGGGATCACTTCCGTGCCCTTATTAAGTACTTCGAAAGAACACACGGGCTTGGGCTAGACGAGTCTGGTATCAACGAGTCGCGCGCATGCTGGGAGTCGCATGATCCAGATATCATCATCAAGGACGAGTGCAAGAAGTTCGGGGCGTTCACTACAGAGCGTGCCGAGGCACAGGTCCCCACCAACGAGGCATACGACTACACTGACTACATGAAGCTCAACCTGGCCGCGCGAATGATTCGCAACGCACAGGACGGGGACAAGCACAGGACGCTGTTCGATGCGGCTAGACTGTGCGGTGGATACATCGGTGCAGGGAAGATGGAGGAGGACGAGGCGGTACGTATCCTATTCAGGGAGATTTCCAAGAGAGATATCGACTCGCCAGAGATGGCAAAGCTTACGATCCGCGATGGCATTGAGAACGGGAAGATCATGCCTATACGTGACCTCATCGACGAGGAGAAGAACGTTAAGCGCGAGATGCTCATAAACGACGGGGACATGTCGTTCGTGTCGTCCGACGACGAGGACTTTAGATGGATTGACGACTACTCTCAAGGCAAGATTGAAATTGGCCTTGACACAGGGGACACAGCCCTCGATGAGTACTTCCGATACAAGAAGGAGTTCGTAATTATCAATGGGCACTCCAACGTAGGTAAGACCACTACAGCCCTGTACCTTATCGCCAATGCCTCGATCAGACACGGGTGGAAATGGATCATATACTCCAGCGAGAACAGGACCGCATCCGTCAAGATGCAGCTCATGCAGTTCGCTATGGACAAGAAGGTCGCAGACATGAACTACTTCGAGCGCAAGAAGGCATACGCCTGGGTACAGGAGCACTTCGTAGTTATCAGTAACGAGAGCGTGTACTCCTACTCAGATATCATTGTATTCATGGAGAAGATCATGCGACAGCAAGAGGTCGATGCAATCTTTATCGACCCCTACAACAGCCTGAAGCTAGATATGCGCAATACCTCCATCGGTGTGCATGACTACCACTACGAGGCGGCGTCAGAGTTCCTGACTTTTAGCAAGTCCAACAACGTGGCCGTGTGGCTCAACATGCACGCCGTTACTGAGGCGCAGAGACGCAAGGGGGCTGATGGATTGCCCGTTGCTCCGTATGCTGAGGATACAGAGGGCGGTGGAAAGTTCGTAAACAGAGCGGATTGCTTCATGACGATTCACCGAAAGGTTCAATCGGCGGACCACAATATCCGTAAGCTGAGCGAGTTACACGTCAGAAAGGTCAGAGAGACGGAGACAGGCGGTAGACCTACCCCGCTGGACGAGCCATACAAGCTTGTAATGAATCTTTCCCACACAGGCTTTTTCTCGTGGGCTAGACAACGACCTCTGTTTGAGTCAATTAAGTTTGAGCAAAAGGGAACGATGCCTGCATTTACGGATTTCTTATCAACAGGAGTGGATTCTTCAGAAAATTAAGTGTACCTTCCCAATGTGAAGCGACAAACGAAAACGCCTCGTAAGCGTACACGCAAAAAAAAACAGCTCGGACGGTATAAGAGCTCTATTGAAAAGTATTGCGCGGATCAGTTACGTGAATACGGGCTAGATTTTGATTATGAAGAACACAAGTTCGAATTGATGGACCGATTCAGGTTCCCGAACAAGTACTTCAAGATGACGTCAAAGGGGAAGGACATGGCAGATAGAACAGGATCTGTCGTCCTCCCCATTACGTATACCCCTGATTTTGTGGGTAAGAACCACAAGTGGATCATAGAAACCAAGGGATATTTACCGTCTCACCATGACTTTCCGATGCGGTGGAAGCTTTTTTTACGGTATTTAGTTGGTATTCAGTCAGATTACATAGTATTTTTAGCGAAGAACAGCAGGCAAGTGGATCATGCTGTACAAGAAATCCTAAAATCTATTAAGGATGGAGATATTTGAGCTGAGTAGATTGATACACGGTTCTTGTGATCGGATTCATCAAGCTGCTACTTACCTCTACGAGAGCATCCATGATGACGGATCACCGACTCATAGTCAAGAAGACATAGAGAGTCTAATCAAGGACTTTCGCGAGTGGGTGAATCACGAGATCGACACGATCAGGACGGCTGCCTCGGAGTACAGAGAGGAGTTTGATGAATAAGAGGAGGCGGTACTCCAATACCACTGGCCGAGTGGCTGAGGTTAGATTTGCCCGTGCCGCTAGGAACAAGGGCTTACTCGTTGGTCATGCCAAGAAAGAGGATGACATACACAAGCACATAGACTACTGGCTCGCCATCAATAGAGACGGTAAGCGATGGGGTGTTGATGTAAAGGGAAACAACCTGCCAGATGAGATATGGGTGGAGTTCAAGAATGTGAATGGAGACCCAGGGTGGCTGTACGGGGGTGCTACGATTATTGCTTTTGATATGCCAGAAGAGGGCGGGTTCTCTATCGTTGATCGCGATGAGCTCGCCTTTTTTTGTGAGAAGCATGTACGCAATGAAAAGGTGGATGACAAGAGGTATGCCTACTTAAAAAAATACACCCGAAGAGATAGGCAGGATGTCATCACGATGCTTAAGTTGCACGATATCAAGTCGTTAATGTCATACCGAGTCTGGGATTACGATCAAAGATATTGACTATCTTTATCGGTCCATGAAAACAAATAGCCACAAAAAATTGAAGCGCAAAATCGACTCCCTCCTAGAGAAGAACGCCAAGTACCAAGCCGCAAATGTTTGTGTTACAAACACCCCAGAACAACAGAAAGAGATCAATGATCACTGCAATAAAGAGTTCATAGATCCCATAGAGAAGCTTGATCCAGAGTGGTTTTCGATCATCAAAAAACAAAGTGATACATAATCATCATTATACGTTGCTTCGTTGATTTTAATGCTCTGCTGATGTAGCTTCGCTACATGAAACTATTGCACATAGCACCAGCTTTGTTTCTAGCTGGATGCATGACAACCCCAAAGAACGTACTCGTTCAACCAGAAAAGTACAGCTGTGATCTAGTCATCCCCACCATCTGGGATGGTACTCACCCAGTGTCACACTTCGAGCACGAGATTGTAGTGGGCGTGACTTACTACGATTACAGGGGAATGGAGTACACCCTTGTTGAAACAGGCACACCCAATGTGTTTTCCTTGAAGGTAAGGGTTGTTACTCCGTAACTTTTTTTAACATATACCGTACCTAGGGTATGTGGTCAACTTACATAATGGACTTGCTCCTTCTCCTTGCAAACTTTGGTCAGTCGATTAGCCCCGACTCTCATGCAGCATGCATTGACTTTAATGGTGATGGATTCATCAGCATGTACGACTTTTTGCAAATGCTGTCTCAGCAGCCACCAGTCCCCAAAGAATGAATGATTACAAGCCAGAGGGTCAGTACCACCAGATTGTAAAGGCGGTGGTGTCCAAGGACTTTAAGTTTATTCACGTTGACGCAGGCATTAACGAGAACGGCTTTCAAAGAATCTTTACGGAAACAAGTGAGGAGGAAGTAGCTCACTGCTACCTCTACCCGATCATTGAGAAGATGGTGAGATCGGAGTTCTACGACCTCAAGGACATAGCCCTTACGATCAAAGTGACTTGGGTTTAAAAGTCATTGAGCATGATGTCGTCTACCGCCTCTTGAACCTCATCAATCGTGGCATCCATCGTCATCATGATGTTCGCTTGAAACCTCTCCTGCTCCTCTCCCTCGTTGAAAACAACAATCGTCGGGACGACAACAATCTTGTGCTTCTTCTGAAGGTCTGGAGCAGTAGCGATGTCCACACGGGCAGTCTCGCAGTCGTCTAGGTTCTCGATCCATGGAACACTGTTCTGTGCGTTAAAGCTTGCGTTGAACTCTACTACGCAGATTCCTGATCCGCATATTTCTTTATCCTCTACAGGCGTTACAAAGGCTGCCGCCAGTAACAATACAAAGGATACACATAGGGTTGATATGAGTTTCATGTGTCATTTTAGTTGATCTATTTTCTCTTCAATGCGCTTGATATCTTCCTTGATTTCAGTTACATCTTCTTGAGTAGTCATAATCGTTTGACGCACCAGCTGGTCTTTCATGTCAAATTCCATGCGCGTAATCTCTGGCTCAGCAGGAAGCGGTAATTCTTTTGCCTCGGCTATGTCGGCCTGAAGTGCGAACCACATGCCCACGATTGTGCCTATCCCCGCTGCCACCATCCCAAGAGTCTTGAGATCTAGCGTAACCTTAGTATCCTCTCCAATTTGTTTTGCCATTACAGTAGTATGTAGTTGAGTCCTACAGAGAAGTCGTGCCACTCCCTGTTCCAGTATCTGTTGTATTTACCTTCGGCAAACACACCGAGGCTTTTTGTAAGCTTGGTCCCGAACACCAGACCAAAGCCCAGGTCAACCCACTGGCTGCTGTTCACGAAGTTGTGATATGAGTACTCATCACCTGTGTCGAGGTGATAGGGCATCACGTTGCCCCATGAGTGCAACCAAAAGTTTTTCTCGTAGTGATAAAAGTCAAAGCCAATTACGGCTGAGTATAGCCACTGGCTTTCAAGCTCTGATCTTTTTTGAGATACGTATTCGTCAAGCACCTGCGGGATGACCACCTGCTCCCATACCGCCTGGTCGTTTGCAACCATGTCGCCGTCTGGAGAGAAGAACTCACCCGTGGTTACGTCGACGCTATATCCCTGTTCCAGAGCCAAGGCGGTGTAGTGTATCTGATTGTTGTCCAGGAGCCATTCCTGGAGCGGATCGTACCCGTAGGGTTCAGATATTCTCTGTACAATTCCTGCATTTAGGGAGAGCTTCTTGCCAATCTTCAATCTTCCTCGCTCTGAAGCCTCGAAATATCTAACGTCAGCAAAGCCGTCCTGCAGGTATTCTGCTTTCACCACCCAGGTGTCAGCCACATACCTAGCGAAGTAGTCCTGATCAAGGAAGTTCTTGCCCTGCTGCCTTCTCCAGTCAGCCTCAGCCAAAAACTCAAAGCCATCGTACTTACCTACTGTGGCTGCGTCCCCGTATGTCTTCTCTGTTCCGTCATAAAAGACATTGGCTCTGTTCTCGTATCCAAACCTTGCGATCTTTCTCACGCCAAGAGTCATGGAGTAGTCAAAGGGCGTCTCAACAATGTCTGTCGTAAGCGGTCCCGCAGCTACAGAGAACACGTCCTGATCTGATACGGAGTTTCCTCCGTTTACGGCTGCGTAGAACGTAGCTCTTCTCAACACATTCTTGTAGAAGTCACTTTGCCCAAGCGCAAGCAAGGGCAAAAGCATAAAGGCGATGGCTACAAGTTTCTTCATTGTCTTACGATTGTTTCTCTCTTGATTCTACCCTTGTAGTTGGCCATGATTACATACGGTCCTGCAGATGGCAGTTCAACTGTGTTGCCTGTGGTTGTTTCAACAACCCTACCCCTTGCGTCAAACAAGGTGATTACGGTGCCTACGGGTGCCTGAATGTTTACCACCCCTGCTGTTGGGTTTGGAAAGAAGTGAAGCAATGACCTTACAGCCACTTCTACTGACGTCACGCCAGCACCACAGTAGTCGTACATCTCTGTACACACCGCATCCCAAGCCGTTTCGCAGCAGTATGGGTCAACTTCGATCACCCACGAGTAGCAGTAGTCGTTGGCCCAGTACGGTTCGCCTGGACCTGTAATGCAGCCCGCATCATACAAGCACGCTTCCTCATCAGACACATTAGCTAACTCATTGTAATTAAATGCGTTAGGGTCCATGCAATCAAGCACAACTTCAATGCAATCTCCCGTATCTACGTTTGCTTCTGGATCGTAGTTGAGAGCCTCAGCGTCCATGCATCCGAATACAGCAAGCGTCTCACAGCTGCCGTCGTCATAGTCGGCCTCGTACCCCTGATTGTAATACTCGACATATCCAGCCTGCGTGCATCCAGCATTGTAGTAGCAGCTGCCATCCTCTGTATTGGCTTCGTCATCGTAGTTCTGTGCGGTATCGTCAGTGCATCCGTACATAAACGGAATGCAGCTTGTCCCGCAGTAAGGCATAAAGCTGTATACGTTCCACTCTGGGTTCTTGAAAGGTTGAAGCGCACCCTGACCATTGTCAAAAAATGGGTTAAGACCCTCCACCATCAGGGTATCTCCAAGCTCGTTTGTGACAAGGATGGAGTTGTGAAGTGTTTGGAACTCAGTCTCTTGAGGCGGTTGCTGTGGCCCACCGACCTCGAAGTAGTACACGTCTACCTTTTCGTCCGAGTCAAGGATAAGGTCCCACGACTGAGAAAACTCTCCAGGCCCCATGGTAAAGATCCACTGCAGGTCCCCCTGCTTTACACCTATGTGTGAGTTTCCCCATCCGTCTCCCGCTGCATCACCGATTCTTATGGTCGTAACGCACGGACTGTTCAGGTCTGAGATTGTGGCGGTGGAGTCGTAGTTAAATGAATCTGGGTCCATGCACCCCCAGGTGTGTAGGGTGAGGCAGTCCCCTGCTTCTGTAGCTTCTGGGTTGTAGTCAACGTAATCGTCGTCCATGCATCCCACTACAGGCTCTTCAATGGCGCACGGCTCTACAAACACAGCGCCAGAGTAGTGAACGTTTCCGTCATTGTCTGAGTAGGCTAGATCCTCCAGCTCCCAGACAACCTCCTCGTCGCATGCGGTGATGACCACACCACCGTCTTGACCCCCGCTTGCAGATCCATTGAGACCGTCTCCGTATGTGTCTGTCAGAATGAGCTCAAAGCCAAGCGCAACGCAGAAGTCGTAAGTGTAAGTGGCTAGTTGGTCTCCAAAGTTAAAGCCTCCTGGAAGAACCTGCTCGTAGAACTGACCGACATCCAGGTCCACCAGTGTGAATCCAGTTTCGTTGGGCCAATTGTCTAGCGTAAGCTCCATGGATACAAACGCCTGACCCTCAGGGCATTCGCTGACATTGCATGTTCCATTGTCCACGGTAGCCCACGGGTTGTAGTTGTTAGACGATTCGTCCATGCAACCAGGCATAGGCAGTTCGCATGGATCAAGAATGAAAGGAACTGTTATCTGCTCTGTGTTAAAATCAAATACAGATATATCAAGCCCGCAGTCATTGCTCAAGCCAAACCACCCCTCACCAAACTGACAGCATATCCCGTCACCAAAGGCGTCGTCTACAACCATGTTGTACTCACCAGAAGGTAGCGGAATGGTTTGCTGAAAATATGTTGAGTCGGCGTATGGGCCGCCAGAAGCTACAGATTCGTCAGATCCCACTGGGTATATATCCCAGGTGCTCTCTTGACCGTAAGTGTCGCTTTGAAACTTTACCTTAACCCAGCTCGGCTGAGCAAACAGCAGAGTCGGTATCATCGTTAGAAGAAAAAATATGTTTCTCATCATTGTGTTAATCTTCCTTCGTATCGTTTTGCAAGCTCATCAGCGTACATTCTTCTTACGCTAAGCCTATCCCCTACATTGCCACCCTGAACATCGTAATACCTTCTACCGCTTTGGTCTACGCCAGAACCAGTAATGATGTCAGAGTGAGATCCATATCCTTCCTGTTCTGCAAACTCCCCCTTGCCTTTGGCGTCTTTCTTAAACTGCCTGTATGACTGGGGGCCGAGAGGATTTCCCGCGCTGTCCTTTCTGCCCTGAAAAAGAATATCCCCTGGTTTGAAGTCAGTTCTCTTGGATACCTTATCTGCCTCGTAGTTTCCTTCACCCTGGAATCCCCTTCTTATGTAATCGGAATGCCTTGAGCTACCCTGAAAGGATGGGTCGAATGCTGAGGCGAGATCACTCACAGTGGCTGCAGACCATGCGTACTTAGATGCGTCCTGCCCTCCCGCAGGATTAAATCCAACAGCAGGGAAAAGCTCCTCTTCAATAAATGATGCAGCCTGAGGATCAGATTCAGCCATCAGCGTAGGGTCAACCAAGCCCTCCTGAGCGAGTGCTGGGTCAATAAATCTGTTCTGCTGATTAGCAGCCGCCATGGAAAGCCTAAGCTCTGCCTCCTCCCTTTTGTTTTGAGGCGCCATACCAGACGATTCTGCTTTGCGCCTCCTGCGCCGCGGCAACTTTTTATCGTCTGTTATAAGTCTCATTTCCTAGATTTCTCTATCGTTCTTCCTGCGAAGTATGCACCGAAGGCGGTGAGCATCAAAATCTCAAGCAAAGATACGTATGAATCTTTCACGTTAAATGGCCAAGCATCCATGCTGTCAGCCACCATTGTGGCCATAAACATCACCATGAGGCAGATCAAAGTAACGGGCCTGATAAGCTTTGCAAGCTTCACATCACTACCCATATCAGCCTTCCATCTCTCAGTAACATTGTTCTGAAATTGTATCTCTGCCTCGACAGCAGCCATACCCTCGTCGGTATCGACCTCTGGATCGTTAGTGATTAGGTTTTTGACAACTCCGAGACCTCCGCTATCAGGCAGCAGATCCCCTACAACATTGAGCACGTTAGGTGCTTTTGACTTAAGCCAAGCGCCGAGCTTGGTGTCTCTGATTTTAGTTTTCTTCTCTGACATTGTCGTATAGTTTGTTGAACTTCATGACAAGCTTGCGCTCCATATCCATGAGCTCCTGTATTCTTATTTGCCTTTCGGCGTAATCTTTAATATCCTTAGCGTCCCGCTTAGCTTTTCTGATAAGCTTCAGCCTCTTGTTTACCGCCTTCATAGCTTTATCTAGAGTTCCAACGCCCCTGTACCTGCCCTCACCCATGCGTCTTGCGTCTGGATCTTTGGCCTCTCTCATGAGCTGGGTGATCTCTACCTCGCGGTCCTTAAACTTTTGCATGTCGTAGTACTTAGCGGGCTCACCGTAAATCTTACGCAAAAGCGGTACATCGTTAAACGAGACCTCAAGCTCGTCGTTGGTAGCTTTGACCACCGCCTCTCTAGCTGTAGAGACAGTCCTACCCACGAACTGTCCAGCCCCTCCGACGAAGTAGTCGAAGATGTGCCAGAACTTGTCAGGGTTGATATCTACAGCACCTGGCACTTGAGCAGACCCTCCCGTAGCGTCGTTCATAAGTTCAAAAAAGGACTGTACCATTTTGGGAGACTTAAAGGACATGTGCGACTCGGGCTTAGGAGCACCGAATGGCAACTGCTCGGCATACACTGGCCCACCGAAGTACGACTCATTCATAGCCACCTCAACGGCTGGCTTGAACGCTGTTGGCACGATAGCCTTAGTCCCGTAGGTGTAAAGGTCTCTTGACTGCCCGTAGCTGATAGGGGAGAACGAGCTGAGGAACGAGTTGGCCAAGAACCACCCTGTCTCATCCCAAGACTTAGCCCCTGCAGCGAGATCCACCATACCTGTCCCCAAGTTGGCGAACATGTTGAATCCGTAAGGAAGCGGTATCTTGAAGTAGTTCTTCCCGTCAAACATGACGACGAGGTTTCTCTCTTTGACGTAATCTGGAATCTTGTCCCAGTACAAGGTGCCGTCCTCATCCTCGTCAGACATAGCCCTACCCACCTGAGCAAGCATCGCTGAGAACACAGTCAGTCCAGCCGCCATCTTCTGTGCGGTGTTGATTCTCTGATACCACTCGCGGGATGATCCGTCAGGAGCCTTAGGTGGCTTGAGTGTGACAAGAGATCTACCAAGTCTTGCGGTACCCTGAACGGATGCGTTGAAAAAGAGGTAGAGCTGGTTTGCAACTTGCCCGTACTCACCGTGCTTGTTAAAGTTCACCGTGATGTTCTTTGCAAACTGTGCGGCCTTGGCCCTGCTTACTCCGTTCTCTCTTGCAGCGATGTATGACGAGAGTCTGATTGCATTCTCAAATGCATCGTTGACCCCTTCCACCATATCAACCGTATTCTCTTTGACAGCACCAAGCACCTCCTGCGCCCGAGACTTATCTGTCGTGGATTTCTCTAAATCTGCAGCGATATCCTGGAGGTTCTTCTGATATCCCCATCCAGTCTGGCCGCCATCCTCAACAAAATCCTGGTAGTACTTACCAATGATTGGGTTCTCCTTAAACAGCTTGCCGAGCGAGTTGGGGTTAGTCTCTTTGAACAGGGCCTTCATCGCTGGCCCAACCATCCGAGCCATGTCGACCATCACCTGCTCCCCAAGTATCTGACCGCCTTCAATCTCTGACTCAGCAGCTGCGTTAAAAAGTGCTGACGTTATGTCACGAGAGAAGTTGGAGATTACAAATTCAGGGTTAAGTGTTGTAAATGAACGTCTTAGCCAGTTGTTGAGAGGCGAAAGAACTTTTGCCAACCACACCGTCTTCGGGATGTTCATATTCTTGAGTGTCTCAGCATGCTGAGGCTCAGTGAACTTAATAAACTCCTGCTTGCCATCAATCCTCACTGGCACAACCGACGGGTCCCCGAACTTAGCGTCGTCAACGATCTCCCAGATTGCTGGGTTTGGATTGTTTGTAATGAGGGTGTGGAGCGTTCCAAGGGCCTCGTTCTTTCTGGCCTGGATCTTTACGGCAGAGTTCTGCGCAATAATCTGAGCCACAAGGTTGTCCGCCTTGCTCTTTCTACCCTCTGCCCTCTTGGTCATAGGACCTCGTACCTGCATACCAGCACCGCCTGTTGGATAGGCGGTCTTATCACTGCTGAACTCGTCAGTAGCAATACCCGAAAGCGGCACGTAGTTCTCGAACAGGCTCTCCCACGCATCAACAGTCTCAGCTGTCTCCAGACCAAACTCCACCATCGTGCTTCTAGTGTCCTGCTGAATCTCTCTTACGATCTTCAGGGCGCTGTCCAGGGCAGCCCTCTTACCCTCAGAGATTCCGTCAAGTATTGCCGATGCCTCTGCATTCGACATACCGCTACCGCTTCTGTTGGCTTGGGCCTCGGCTTGATCAAATGTCAGCTTCTTATTCTTCTCCATAAGAGACTTAATCTCCCTTGCAAATATGATGTCATTTCTTTCCTTGGCGTGGAGCGCGTAGAGGTAATCGGTAAGCTCACCCACGTTGACCCCATTAGCCTTCATGTTGTCCGTAAGCCTCTCGATCTTTTGATCAAGCTTCTTGAGGTCGCTCGCTGTCTTACCGTACATGAGCTCCTCGGCCATCTTGAAGTCCTCATCCTCTCTTACGGCTCTGCCCAAGAATGTCTCCACATCCTCCTGCAGGGCCATGATATCGCTGTACTTGTCTTGCAGTCTGCGAATCCACTTGGCCTTAAGTCTACCAAATCTAGTTTGGTCTCTCTGTTGGAACTGACCGTCAGGTCTTCCTGGGGTCGGTGCATCCTCAGCCCTAGACTCAAAGACACTGCCCTCTCTAGACTCCATAGCATCCATGGCAATGTCCGTGGTGGCGGATGGTCTCTGAACTGCTGACTTGCTACCCATGTAGATGTCCTCCTCCATCGCCCCTACGTCCCCGTAGTTGATGTTGACGACACCCTTGAATACATTCTTGGCGGCCTGATTGGACACCTTCTCCCTGACCTTGGCCTCAAAGTCCTTCATCGGCCCCTCGGCATCTCTTGTAGCCGCAGCCACAGCTGAGCTCAAGCGACGTCTGCGTGCTGGCACACGAGTCTTCTCACCAGTCTCTGGGTCTATAACCTCCTTCGTACCCATGGCCATAGAGTAGTCTGGCATGATATCCTCAAGCCTGTACTGTCTCTCAGTAAGACGGTGACCTTCAAACTGATTGTCAAATCCAGGCTCAACCACAATCGCGCCAGCGAATGGATCCCCTGGTACCTCAACGATGTCAAAGCCCTTAACGTCACCGTTCTCAATTCTGTATGGGACTTTCACAAACGCCACCGCAGTGCCGAGATCGGCGTTCTTAAACAGCGGGTCAATAACCTTATTCATCACCTCCTTCATAGGTGTGATACGCTGGGTAAACCTTCCAGATGAGAAGTTGCGCTCGTTAAATGTGAATGGAGACGATGCATCCTCAAGCATATCTAGGACAAAAGCAGCCTGCTCTGCTGTTGTAATGTTTGCAGAGGCGGTAACTGGTTGCCCCTTATCGTTGAACTCAATGTCTATTGCGCTTGACACATCATTTCTCCCCTCCTCGATCGCCTTCTCCTGAATACGATTGATCATGGGGGCCTTGTACTTTTTCGTAATGCTGTTTACCGCAGTGTTTGTCTTACCGATAAGTTCGTCCCCGTCAAACTTCTGCCTAAATTTTTTAATTAGATAGGAGTATACGTCTGGGTTTCCAGTGGTAGATGCTTCACCGTTGAGGCTGAATCCAATGGCAATGTATCCAAGAGGATTTGCGGACTTTGAGTCTGCCATAGCAAGCCTCTTCAGGCCGTTGTACTCCTGCTTTGCCATCTCCACATTTCTATGGGCAGTGATGAGCCTAGCATCCCCTTCCTTGTACGGGACGCGCCTATTGAAGATGTACTGTACGCCTGAAGCGATGCGGTGGTTGAGATCCTCAATGACCGTAGGCATGGTTCTGTCGAATCCGAAGAATCGTATCTGGGCCCCGCTAATTGACTCGATGTTATCTGTCGGCAGACCCTTTCTCTTGGCCTCAGCCATATCCAGTGTGTCAAATACACCGCCTGCTCTAGCCTCAAGCTTTTCACCAGCCATTCTTCTAAGATCGGCCACTCTCTCTGACTCAGGCTTAAGACCCTGAACAGCCTCACCAGTACCTCCAGTATCAACCTCTTCTAGTGTCTCAAGGTTAAATACCGCTTTCTGGTTGTAATCTCTACCGAGCTGATTTGCCTGCTCATGAGGCAGCACCGCAGATATGTCAAGGTATGTCTGATTCTCTGGTGCTTCGTACCACGTACCAATAGCAAGAACGTCCTCGTTGCCTGACGTAAAGTCTTTGTTGTCTTGAACGTACTTATTTATTTGATCCTCAGTAAGTTGACCCGTAATTATCCTGCTTCTCTCTGGGAAGATAGACACGGCAGACATGGGCCTACCCACCTGATTTACACCGTCAAACGTAAATGTAGATCCACGGTTTTCGTTGTGAGCTTGAAGCTGATTTGCGGCAGAGAATACGCTACCCTCTCTGGACTCAAGCTGAACATTACCGTCTCCAAGAGACTGCCCTGGCTCTACGTCATCGGGGTTTCTGAGCTGCTGCTTTCTCGCTTGAGCCCTTCTTTCAAGTGCCTCGGTGTTCAGTCTAACCTGACGCTGCACCCAAGTCTCTGGTCCCGAGATATACTTAGGCTCTCCAGTCTCTTTGTCGATTGCAATCTTAGGCGGATTGATCATTTTCTTGACCCCATCCTTGACGTAGTACATACGCCTGATGTTGTTATCCGTCTGGTTTCTGGTCATGTAGTTGTACCAGTTCCTGAAGTGGTAGTAGTCCTTCACCTTGAGTGACTTCTTTCTAGGCACCTGATTAACCACACCGCCGCTCAGTGGAGGCACAGAATCGTAGAACACCTCAGTGTCTCTCAAGTAATCAAAGGCGCCACCGTCTCTTGACTCAAGTGGCTCTGATCTCCCAAGAGTGCCTTCAAAATCCTCTACCGCTCTAGCGCTTTCTCTTCTGCGCTTAGCCTCCTGCTCCCTCCTGTGCCTCTTAACAGCATCCTTTGGTGACTCACCAGTCCTAGCCACAATCTTTTCTTTGGCCTTCTTCTTGGCGTTCTTCTTCTTCCTAGGGGTGGAGTTCTCTATGTTGGTCTGAGCTGTGTAGTCAGACTCGTCCATAGTAACGTCAGTCTCCACGCCCTCAGTGGCAAGCTTGAACCTCTCTGCAAAGCTGTAGAAGTCTACGCCAGAGTCAGGGGAAATAAAGTTGCCTCTGAATCCAGCCTTGACCATGGCCCTGTTTACGATAGCCTTGAGCTGATCAACCCTAGTTCTACCTCGGCCACGTCTAGACGCAGTGTTGAACTTGCTGGGGTTGGTGGCGTATTCCCTGAGTGCTTCAAGTATTGTCTCCTCCCTTCGACGAGCATTGTCGTAGTCTGGGTAAAGATCCTCCGTCTTAAGAACTGCCAATGCAAATGGATTCTCCTTTGCAAGCTGTTGGAGATTCGCGTCCTCTCTAAAGTTCTTAGGCAGAACAAGCATACCAGTCTTAGGGTCTATTCTACCGAACGCGCCCTGACCTAAGCCCGCCTCGGACAAGATGTTTTCGTACACCCTCTTCGCAAACTTAGAGTCAGACTTGAGTATAGATCTAAATGCGGCGTGACCGAACTCCTCTATCACATCCTTTACGTTGCTGTTGGGGTTCAGGTGGATTGTTTTCGTAGACGGGTCGTATACCCCTCTCGTGTTCTTACCCGTCCCCGTAGCATCCGAGAATGACTCTGCATCAAGATGGATCTGAAGGTGTACCCCCATAGAATCGAGAAGCTTACCAAACGCTCGCTTCATGCGGTCCATCTGAGCCACAACAGGAAGCGGTATTTGCCCTGGGCCATCTCCAATCCAGTCAGCATTTACGTCGGTGTCACCAACAAGGCCCATCCGAACAGACCTTGCTGGTCTATCGCCCTTGGTCTCTGTGTCCGCCTGAGCAGTACCGATTCTTCTATCGACCTCTGCCTCTGCTTCCGCTTCTGTCATGCCCTCAGCCATCAAAAGCTTCTTGGCCTTTGTGCGCATTGACTTGGCAGTCCTAGCGTGTCTAGTTGAGTTCTCTGGATCTGAGGCAGTCCTTTCCACGGCACGTCTGTGAGACGCAACATGGCCGTCAACTTTTTTATCAATCGCCTCTGTGATATCTGGGGCCTCTTGATCCTGCTCCTCTGGCATAGCGGCGTGCTCCTGTTCGGTAGCCGCGTCTACATCTCTTTCGTTTGAAGCAACATCATTGCCCTCAGCGTCTGGAAGAGGCGGTGCTGGTGCCATGGAAGCTCTAGACTCCGCTGCCTTTTCGATATCAACCTTTCTCTTGTAAAGCCCCTCAAACCTCTCCTCCAGTCTTCTCTTGGTGTCTGGATTCTTCTCTCTTTTGATTTGATCTCGGGTAGTAGCAAGCTCTCTGTGGATCGCGTTGATCTGCTTCTTTTCGTTGTCTGTGAGCTTGTGGTACTCAGCCTCAGACATGCCCTCAAGTTGATTGAGATACCCCTCAAGCTCTCTACGCTTAGCCTTCATGCCCCCAAGAATAGAAGCGTCTGTCGTAAGCATCATGTCCCTGTCAAGCTTTCTAAGCTGCTCAACAACGTATGACCGACTCTTCTTCACCTTGTGGTTGGCCATCATAGCCGATGAAGCCTGCAAAGTGGTCATAGGCCCCGTACCCAACAGACCAGCGAGACCAGCATCCATAATCGCATTCGTGTCAAAACCCTTGGTTGGTCGCCCAGCCATCTTATCCTGAACGATTCTAACTGACTGATCTATACCCTCAATTATTGCCTCCTCAAAAAATTCTCCAGCAGTTTGACCAGCTCCTCTCAAAGCAATCTGCCTCTTTGTAACCCCCTTCAGGGCATCCCTCATAGCCTGCTTCCAGTTCTTCTCTGCGGCGCCAGAGGCAAAATTTCTAAGGGCCGTTCCACCCCTAGCCAAGCCAGCCTCAGCGCCCTTGAAGATAAACTGCATAGTTGCCTCGGCGACACCGACTGATGTTGCCAAGAACATCTTCTCATTCAAGGTTCTTGTAGGGTCATCGAATACCGAGTCGTATGTATCCCCCATAGAGCGGACACCAAACGTTGCGGCGGTAGATGCGCTAATGCCATTTCCAAGTAAAATCCTTCTCTTGAGCTGCCTCTTGACGCCCTCCTCTGTAGCCTCTTTGAGACCCTCCTTGGCGAGGTTCTTCATGGCCGCGCCCTCACCCATGGTAACGACAGCAAAGGCGACATCTGGAAACACGTCCTCAAAAGTGGCTGCAGCCTTTCTTGCGACAAGACCCCATCCTTTATCCTCCTCCCCGTTCCAGGCCCCTACA
>TARA_R100001480_G_scaffold103796_1_pt1 | contig 22609 bp, 24 predicted proteins | sample TARA_R100001480 | Tara Oceans TARA_R100001480 (sample SAMEA2622212) | marine metagenome | biome: marine biome (ENVO:00000447); feature: mesopelagic zone (ENVO:00000213) & marine oxygen minimum zone (ENVO:01000065); material: "saline water (ENVO:00002010), including plankton... | reverse complement strand
ATAACTGTAATGCTTTAAGCGGTTGTAGTCCTCATGGTAGTGACCGCATCGTAAACAAGTTAATCCGTCCATTCTACAATCTCCAGATTCGTTGTTATTTCTGAATGGTCAAGGTCTACAGATACACAATCCCACCCAACACTCTCTCTATCATCAACGTAAGCTTGTTGCATTTCTTCTTTAATAGCGTCTACAGACATACCAGTGCAGTCTAACACCCACTCTTCAGTATACTGCTTCATCAGCTTTGCTCGTAGTATCATTTTATTGTTCGAACGCATCTGCTTTCCCTTCTGTTTATTTGCAGTTTCATTACCCATACAGGTAACTATAGCATTTGTCAAGCACAAAAAAACAGAGCCATCCCGAAAGATGACCCTGTTAATAGACAGTAACTTGTATTGGAGTATTGGGGCGAGGCAGAAAGGAAAACGAAACATCCCCGCCCCATTTTTCCTATATATCAAAGGTGACAATACATGTCAACCCCTATATTCATATAAAGTGTTCATCTTCAATAGAGTTGACAAATTTCTGACAATATGTGCCATACATTGATTCTTTGTGCCGACAAAAGCAGTAGTCCATTGCTTTAAGTCTACAGCTTCTCTTGCTTTGACAAGTTCTTTATCTGTAAACCCCAAACGTACGAGTGACATTGGCACGAGCAATTCATACTTCTCGTCATACTCTCGCTTGACAATATCATACTCTAAATCGGATAAGCCCGATGACCGTTGTTTTCTAGTTGACATTTTCTTCCTCTAGTGCATCTAAGTATACGCCAATTGATTCCCTTATCAGGTCTGCAACGGCTACTTGCTGACCATGTATCAAACTTTCATCGTGGGCTATTTTAGCAAGTCTGTCGTAATCTTCAATCTTTATGTTCAGATTGTAGTTCTTGGTTGGTGACAATATCTTGTTCGGTCTCGGCATCTTCCCAATCCTCTATCCTTGCACCTTTACTGTGCTGTTTTTTGCTAGGCACAATACGATTCCTATATTTATTACTACCCAACTGTTTAGCTATCGGGTTGTTTTTATTAGTATATTTCATAGTAGTATTACTCCCAACGGGATATCCAATCAAATAACACGGCTGACAAGACCTGTCAACTAAAAAATGTTGTTGACAATATTTATCGTACGTTTTATATCTGCTTTGTCTTTGACATGGAGAAGTGACATGAGTTCACCAGCTTGGCTGACAGGATATGTAGAATCGTTGGACATACCCGCATTGGGTAGATACAGGTCTGACTGTCCAGTTTGCGGCAAGGCAAACACGTTCAGTGTTAGTGACGATGGCCTGCAACGATTGTGGTACTGTTTTCATGCAGACTGCAACGTCAAAGGGCGCACCGGCATCACGCTGACAAAAGATTTTGCCAAACATGCACTATCTCGCAAAGAGAAACGTACGCCCCCACCCGAAACATCTGTATTTCAAACACCTGACACGTTTGTCAGTCTGTCTCGCAATCTTGATGCAGAACTTTATGTTCGCTCTGTAAATGCTTATGATGCTTACCTTTCTGGTCGAGCAGACATACAGTACGATTTCAAACGTAACCGTGTCGTGTACATGGTGAAGGACGGACGGCGTGTTGTTGATGCGGCGGGGAGAAGCATAGATGGACGTAAACCAAAGTGGTATCGATATGGAAACAGTAAACAGCCTTTTGTCTGTGGGAGCGGAGATATTTGTTTTGTGGTTGAGGATTGCGCTTCATCATGCGCTATTAGTAATCTGACTACGGGCATAGCTTTGTTGGGTACAAATCTTTTGCCCGAACACGTTGACTTGTTAAAAACGTACAGGAAGGTAAACATCGCCCTAGACAAAGACGCTACAGACAAAGCACTTGACATGGTACGCACGTTGCATAATGTTGTGCCTACAAAATTAGTCATCTTGACACAGGATTTGAAGAACATGAAGGGAGACGAGCGGGATGAGTTCATTCGACAGTACATTGATTGACAGACAAATACTTGGGTTTTGTCTTAACAACGACTTCTTTGGTCGTGCAAAGAACATTCTCGATAGAACTATGTTCCAGCGTGAGATGCGTGACATATTTGACACGCTGACTTACCATCACACTACTTACGATACGAACATAACTGTGGGCGAACTGGCTGTCTTGTTTTCTGACCGCTACCCTGCCATGCCTGACAGCGCACGTAAAAACGTACACGATGTGATTGCACAGCTTGATTGTGGTACGCCTGACAACGTGGACTTGCACATGGAATTGGTAAACAACTTTTGGTTGCGAGACCGTGCGCGAATCATAGGTGAAAAAGCAATCGAGATATTTACAGGTGAAAGCGAGGAGTTTGGTGAGTTACGTCGTCTCATTGAGGCTGTTGAAGATGGGCGAATTAGTGACAAGACAACCTATACGGAAGAAACATCCACGCTTGAGGAACTATTGGATGACCAAGTGGGAGACCCTGACTTCCCTTTCGAGTTCGGCCTCATCAGGGACGAGGTAGAGGGTCTTGATAGGGGCAACTTGGGTATCATCTTTGCCAGACCAGAGGTAGGTAAGACCACCTTCTGCTGCTTCCTAGCTGCAAGTTACGTACGTGCAAAGCAAAAGGTAGTATATTTTTCTAACGAAGAGCCAGCAAAGAAAATAAAATTGCGTCTCATTCAGTCATTTTTTGAAGTCACACAGGAAGAGCTTGACAAGAATCGTGCAAAATACGTACCATTATGGGATGAGCATATTGCACCGTACTTTAAAATCATGGCATCTGTTGGTACGAGTGTCGAAGAGGTAGATGAGTATGCTAAACTAAACAAGCCTGACATAATTTTCTGTGACCAACTTGATAAGTTTCGTGTTGCCGGTGAGTACAATCGTGGTGACGAGCGGTTGAAGGAGATATACGTCAACGGACGTGAGATTGCCAAACGCAATAACTTACTGTTCTGGGCTGTGTCGCAGGCAAGTAACGATGCTCATGACCGACAGTTTATTGACTATTCTATGATGGACAACTCGAAGACAGGTAAGGCCGGTGAGGCAGACATTATCATTGGTATTGGTAAGACAGGTTCGAGTGAAGTGGAGAACACCGTACGACATATCTGTATATCAAAGAATAAAATCAACGGGTATCATGGCATGATAAATGCACAGATAGACATAGCAACAGGAGTGTATTACTGATGAGGGTACTTACCTTTGATGTGGAAACTACACATAAAGATAAGCCTAGCGGCGGTACGACTGCACTGCCTCACTTCGGCAACCGTCTTGTATCTGTAGGTTTCAAGTGGATGGGTAATGATGTACAATATCTATGCTTTCACCACGCAGACCGTGAGCCTAGCCGGGATGCGTTCAACATATTTCAAGATGCCCTGCGTCTCGCTGATGTAGTTGTTGGACAAAACATCAAGTTTGATTTACAATGGATACGCTCATGTAACTTTACCTACGAGGGACATGTATATGATACGATGGTTGCGGAGTACCTGTTGGCGAAGGCGAGGCGTTGGCCTCTTGGCCTTGCTGCTCTTGCTAAAAAGTATGGCGGCATACAGAAAGAGAAAGACCTCGTTCAGCCGTATCTCAAGGATGGGAAGACGTTTTACGAGATACCGTGGGAGATAGTAGAGGAGTATGGTATAGCTGACGTAGCCGCTACAGAACACGTTGCACTCAAGCAACTAGAAGCCTTTGGCACAACATTTGAGGAACTTTATGGAAAACGAACTGATACCGACACTGAAGCTGTCGCTTGAAATGACAGACGTACTCGCCAAGATAGAGTACAACGGTCTGAAGATAAACCTCGACACACTTGAACAGATACGAGAAGAATACGAAACTGAGATGCACGAACTGGAGATGCGTCTGGATAGCTTGGCACGTGATGCTATGGGGGATACACCCATCAATCTTGCCAGCCCAGACGACAGGTCGATGCTGTTGTATTCACGTAAAGTTGCAGACAAGACTCTTTGGTCACAAGTGTTTAACTTAGGGCATGAGGTGCGTGGGTCTACACGCAAACCAAAGATGCGTACTCGCATGAAAGCCAAGGAGTTTAAGGAAAACGTACGCGGTTTGACACGTGTAGTGTACAAGACAGAAGGGCAACGTTGTCCAGATTGTGATGGTGAAGGGCGTTTTCACCCCCTGCGTAAAGATGGCACACTCAGCAAAGCAGTGAGGGTCTGTAAGACATGCAGGGGTACGGGTGTTCTGTATCGCAGCACCGGCGAGGTGGCGGGTTTCAAGCTTGTGCCTCGCAACCCTATGGACGTTGCGTCCGCTGGTTTCAAAACGGATAAGGTTACACTCGAAGAACGTGCGCCAGAACTTGATGGTGCAGCCCGTGACTTTGCCGAATCGTACGTACGGTACAATGCCTTGCGTACTTATCTAAGTACCTTTGTTGAAGGGATGCAAAACAATGTTGATGAGAATGGTTTTATACACCCAGAATTTATGCAGTGTGTTACGGCGACGGGTCGCCTTTCGAGCCGCAATCCTAACTTTCAGAATATGCCACGTGGAAGTACCTTCGCTATACGCAAGGTTGTCGAGAGCAGGTTCGAGGGTGGTCAGATACTTGAGGGAGATTACTCTCAGCTAGAGTTTCGTGTTGCTGGCTTCCTAGCTAACGACGACGGCATCCTTACAGATGTAGAAGCAGGCACAGATGTACACAGCTACACAGCCAGCGTTATAGGTTGCACTCGACAGGAAGCCAAGGCCCACACATTTAAGCCGTTGTATGGCGGTGTTAGCGGTACAGAGGACCAGCAAAGGTACTATCGTGCGTTCAAGGAGAAATACGCAGGTGTGAAGGAGTGGCATGAAAGACTGCAGAGAGAGGCTGTGAAGGAGAAGCAAATCAAACTACCATCGGGTAGACAGTACGCTTTTCCAGATGCAAAGTGGACAGAATGGGGTACAGCCACAAATCGTACTGCCATCTGTAATTATCCGGTACAGGGATTTGCAACCGCAGACCTGTTACCCATGTGCCTTGTACGTCTCAGCCACTTAGTGGAAAAAAATAATTTACAGTCTGTAATATGTAACACTGTACACGACTCTATCGTCATGGACGTACACCCTGATGAAAAAGATATTTGTATCAAACTGATGGTCAAGGCAATGTTAGCGATACCAGAAGAAGTTGAGAAAAGGTATGCTATACAATATACGATGCCTGTTGACATAGAATTAAAAATAGGATACAACTGGCTTGACTTAACTGAAGTCAATGTGTAGAATCAATCTACGCAACCCTAATCGTAATGGAGAATCGAATGGGAAATCTTGTAAATAATGAACTGGACTCTTTAGTAGCGGCGTTTAATTCTGATGATGAAACTGCTTTGATGGCGGCTTCTGGGCAACAGACTCAGCAGAAGCAAACGGGCTTACCAAGACTAAATATTAACTATGATATGGAAACGGAAGATGGCATCGCTTTGACGCGAGGTGATTGGAAAGTTTATATAGATGGTAGGTTCTTGTACGCTCCCACTGTGCAGGTAAGACCTATCTTACGGACCTTCGAATATAGTTTGTGGGACGCAGACGAAGGGGCTTTTATGTGTAAGTCTGTTCAGAAACCCACTATATCAGGGGACTTTCCTGATTCGGATGGTACGAATAAATGTGGTCGTCTCCGCCGTGATGAAGAAGAGACCGCATCAGAAGAAGCGCAGATGCGTTCCCGTGCTGTAGTTTGTAATCAGGTTATCTATGGTCAACTGTCAGGTAACTTCAAAGCCGCAGATGGAACGGAAGTAACTTTAGATGCCCAGCCTATTGTGGCTTACTTCAAACGTTCGGGGTACAAGCCGATTGGAGACTTCATTGATGGATTATCTCGTCAGAAAAAACTGATGCAACGTCAGGTTATAAATCTGGCAACATCCAAGGCTAAGAAGGGCAGTGTTACCTATTGGATTCCTGTTCCTACTTTGCATGGTGAAGTTCCTATTACAGAGGCTGATAAACAACTGATGGGTATGTTTGCTGATACTGTATCTGCACATAATAATTATGTGATGGAGCAGAATCGTGAAGCCACTAAATTGATGGGTGGCGGAGACTTTGATTTAGCAGACGATTTTACTGATGTTGACGCTGCTTAGTATTCAAGACTTTTTGGATAAAGCAAGCAGGGGGGAACTTGATGTCTCCCCTGCATCGCTTGAGGAATTTGAAAAAGACTGTCGTGAGGCTGCTGCTAAACAGTTAAAGCGTGAGAAGCGCGAATGGTACGTTCGCATGTCTGGTCTTGGTCGGCCTATGTGCCAACAAATGTTGGACAGGGACGGTGTAAAGGAAGAAATGGAATACAACGCTGTGTTCCGCTTTTTGTTTGGTGACCTGACAGAGGCAGCAATGATGCTTGTACTGCGGGAAGCTGGTGCGGACATTAGAGGCGCACAGGAGAAGTGTTCTTTACATTTTGATGGGTATATAGTCAGAGGTACGCTTGACCTCATCCTGCGCGATTCTATGGGCATTGACAGGGTGTGGGACATTAAGTCTTCTAGTGATTGGGCATTTAAAAACAAATGGACGGGCGGATACGAAAAGTTACTTGAGGAAGACCCGTTTGGGTATATCATGCAGGGTTTCTTGTACGCTGAAGCAATGAACATGCCATTCGGTGGTTGGCTTGTTGTAAATAAATCATCTGGTGAAATACTTGAAGTGCCTGTTCCTGAGTGGCACGATACAGATAAACATAAGTATTTGAAAGAAGCAAAGCGTCGCGTAAAGGTTTTAAATAACCCTGATGCACCGTTCGTAAAATTTGAACCAGAGGATGAGACTTATCGTAGACAAGGACAGATTATTAAGACAGGTAACAAGATATTACCTCGCGTATGTGGATTCTGTGGTTACCGCGCACATTGTTGGCCTGATGCAATACTACGAGAAAAAGTAACCTCACAGGCTAAGAACCCTCCTAAGACATGGTATACTAGATTAAAAAAGAAAGAAATCTAATGCCGTACATCTTGATGAGAGAATACGATATAGACCTAATGGCTCTGAACGATGACTTGCACCATGCGTATGTTGAATCACATACAGGTACAGGGGGAGAAAGACGTGTCGTGTATCTTCGTCAACATGAAAAGGGGATGCCTATCACGTTGAGAGAGAATTACTCTGATGATGGGTTTCTACGTGCAGAAACGTACGAACGAGACGCACGTACCGTCGAGAATGAATTACTAAAAATAAGACAATTATCTAATCAGGGGGTAAACATTTGCGTACCACTAGCACCGCTCACAAAAGAACTAGATGCTATTCAAAGACTATCCCCAAAACTCGCCGGGTATCTAAAACAAAGACTAAACTCGATAAGCCTAATAGTATGAAACGTAAATTTGCAAATAGAAAATCAGGGTATCGGTCACAGTTTGAACTTAGCTTGGCTCGTAGTTTGAAAGAAAAGAACATACCGTTCGAGTACGAAACAAAACGATTGACATACATACCTGACCCTAAGACATACACTCCAGACTTTTACCTACCAGAAACAGACATTTATATCGAGGCAAAAGGCGAGTTATCTAAGCCAGACAGAGTGAAGATGATTCTGATAAAGAAACAGCATCCTGAACTTGACATACGGTTTGTTTTTATGAATTGTCGTAATAAGATATATAGGGGAAGCAAGACAACGTACGCTGATTGGTGCATCCGACATGGGTTTGATTGGTCAGAGAAACACATACCAGCCGAATGGTTAAGAAAGGTAGACAACGATGACTGATGACGTAAATAAGATAGTAGAAGCAGCAAGTCTATTACCTGACAGGTACTACTTAATTATGAATTACGAGGATGAAGATTCGTTTTCTATGACAGCGTACGACACAACAAAAGGCGATGTGAATATGGAAAACGTACCCGCTGGTATGGTTATGTTGTCTGGCATAATTGAATTAATGGAAAATGATTTTGACCGTGTGTGGGATGCTGGCATTGCTCGTCTTAGTTTTATTGCAATGGCAGAATCTTTCAAACCTGAAAGTAAAGATGAAGAAAAGGCAATTAATAAGATTGTTGCGCGAGAAGACAATATTGTGAAAGTAAATTTCGGAGAAACGCAGTGACGAGTTATATGAACATTATGAAAGATATAGAAGACAAATACGAACAAGCAGGCAAAGAGGCATACAGCGGTTATGATATGGTCAACAAACCAATTCACTATAATCAGGCAGGTATCGAGTGCATTGAGGCAATCAGGGCGGCGACGGGTACAGGCTTTGAACAATACCTACAAGGGAACATCATCAAGTACGTCTGGCGATACAGATACAAAGGCAAATTACAAGACCTCAAAAAAGCCCAGTGGTATCTTGAAAAGTTAATAGAAGAGAAAACAGAATGAATTGTTGGCATTGCAAGACAGAATTAATTTGGGGATGTGACCACGACATAGAAGAAGAAAGTGATTACTTCTGTATGGTCACAAACCTACACTGCCCAGATTGTGGCAGTGAAGTTTCAGTATACTTACCAAAGGAAAGAAAAACCGATGAATAATATGTTACCTACCCCATATCAGCAATTCATTCACAAATCACGATATGCTCGTTGGATTGAAGATGAAGGACGCAGAGAAGATTGGCATGAGACTGTGTATCGTTACACAAACTTCATGGCAAATCACGTCAAAGACAAGCATGATTTTAATATATCAAAAAAAGACCTTTCTGAAATACATGATGCTATTTTAGATTTACAGGTTATGCCAAGCATGAGGGCCATGATGACATGTGGTCCTGCATTGGAGCGAGATAATGTATGTGGGTACAACTGTTCGTATATTCCCGTAGATAGCCCACGTTCGTTTGATGAGTGTATGTACATTCTTATGTGTGGAACTGGTGTGGGATTTAGCGTAGAAAGAGAATGTGTTAATAACTTACCCGTTGTATCTGACAATTTTAGTAGTTCTAGCACTATTATAACTGTAGCAGATAGCAAACCGGGATGGGCAAAAGCCTATCGTGAATTAATTGCGCTATTATACGCAGGACAAATTCCTTCTTGGGATACGTCTAATATTCGTCCTTCCGGTGCGCGATTAAAAATTATGGGGGGCAGAGCTAGTGGTCCACAACCTTTAATTGACCTGTTTAATTTTACCATTAAGATATTTAAAAAAGCAGCAGGACGTAAGTTATTTCCTATTGAGTGCCATGACCTTATGTGTAAGATTGGTGAGGTAGTGGTCGTAGGCGGAGTTCGTAGAAGCGCACTTATAAGCTTGTCAAATCTTAACGATGACCAGATGCAACACGCTAAATCTGGAGAATGGTGGGACGAACCTGATAAGCAAATATATCGGAATGGTCAACGGTCGTTGGCAAACAATTCTGTAGCCTACAAAGGTAAGCCAGATATTGGTACGTTTATGAGAGAGTGGGTTGCCTTATATGAAAGCAATTCTGGTGAACGAGGTATCTTCAACCGTGAAGCTGCAGACAAACAGGTGGCACGTAACGGCAGACGTGAAGTAGGACATATGTGGGGTACAAACCCGTGCAGTGAGATTATTTTGCGTCCATACCAGTTTTGTAACCTTTCTGAGGTCGTCGTGAGGGCTAGTGATACCCTTGATGACTTACTGAGGAAGACGAGAATTGCCACTATTGTAGGTACAATACAGTCTACGCTTACAGATTTCAAGTATTTGAGGAATGTATGGAAAAAGAACACAGAGGAAGAAAGATTGTTAGGTGTGTCCTTAACTGGTATTATGGACCACTCCGTTTTATCCAAAAACGTAGACAGCAAACGATGGCTAGAAAAGATGAAAGAAGAAGCCGTCAAAACAAACGAGAAGTATGCAAAGATGCTTGGAATCCCTCAGTCCGCTGCAATCACTTGTGTAAAGCCGTCGGGTACTGTGTCACAACTCGTGGACGCAGCTAGTGGCATACATGCTCGTCACAATGATTATTACATTCGAACTGTTCGTGGTGGTAACTCTGACCCTCTTACTCAGTTCATGAAGGAGTCAGGGGTGTACAACGAACCTGACGTTACGAAACCTGATACAAACACTGTGTTTAGCTTTGCCATGCAATCACCTTTAGGCGCAGTGTTGCGTACAGACATATCTGCAATAGAACAATTAGAGCTATGGAAAACTTACGCTTTACACTGGTGCGAACACAAACCTTCCGTAACTATATCTGTAAAAGAACATGAATGGATGGATGTGGGTGCTTGGGTTTACAAAAACTTTGATGTAGCATCAGGTGTATCTTTCTTGCCTCACAGTGAACACATCTATAGGCAGGCTCCGTATCAAGATATGAAACGTGAAGATTACTTAGAATGGCAACAAGCGTACGATTACGTTACACTTGATTGGAGTAAGTTATCTGAATTTGAAAAAGAAGATACCACAATAGGCTCCCGCGAACTTGCTTGTACAGCCGGTGTGTGTGAAGTCGTTGACCTGAGTGCAGCATGATGAATAAGCTCATACACGATACTTGGAATATGGTTATGAATAGTAAACATAACCCTTTGCGAAATATACCTGATATGAGTACCCGACACCTTGTGATGCAACTTCTCGCATGGATGTGGTGTATTATCTTTTCAATGTACTTAGGGTCTATTACTGTGTTTGGTGTTAGTGCGCTGTTGCATAGTGTACTTATAGCTGGTATAGTAGTTACCGTAGCTACCTTTGAGGTTGCGCGTAAAAGACCACAGTATTTTGGCGGTCTTGGTAGAGGAACAGGGGGAGAGCATGAGTAGACCAGAGTGGGAACGAATGTCAGATGATGGCATGAACAAGTTTTTAAAAGTGTGTGTTACCGGATTATTTCTATATGGTGCGTACGAGGTAGTGCTTGCTTTAATAGGTAAGTTCTCATGAGCATAGAACCGTGTGTATCAGACCGTAAGAAGTTTGACCTAGACCTACAGTATGGAAAAGTACGTGAGAAGCGTGTTGCTGAAATGCTGCAAGATAAGAAGATAGAGGTCAAATCAGAACGTGACATGTGGGTACGTACTGGTAACATTGCTATTGAGTATGAGTGCTACGGCAAACCCAGTGGCATAAATAAGACAGAGGCAGACTACTGGTTTCACAACCTCTGTATAGGGAACGATACATTTGCAACACTTGTGTTTGATGTGCCGTCTCTCAAGCGTATCATTGACAACCTAGATAACAAACGTACTGTGTCGGGGGGAGACAATGGTGCTGCACGGATGTACCTATTGAGTTTGCAAAAGCTATTCTCAACAGACGTATTCAAGGCATACAAAGATGGCGCAAAAGAAGGCTAAGTTATTTTCTCTGGAAGCAAACCTGCTTACCAGTGGCAACGTAGAGATATTGTGGGATGGTGTTAACCCTGACGATTTCGAACGCGAAATGAATTTAGGGATGCCAGAGTACGAAGGTTCGCACAGTGTAGCATCCCTAATTCGGTACTTGCGTACAGTCGGTGATGAAGTGATGGATAAGTCGCGGACGTACGTTTAGATAACGCCACGACCTTTTAGTATATCTGCTTTTGTTACCTTGCCATCTTTATTTAGGTCAGGAAACTTTGCTGTTCCGCCACCTGCCATCATGGGCATACCCATTGCAGGTTCAATATTTTTTGATTTTCTTTCTTCACGGGGCATTTGTTGCCCCTTTGCTTTTTTTGCAGACATCTGGTTTGCAGTGCCGCCGTACATCATTGGCTTACGACGAGTCATGCCACCATACATCATACCCTTGCGTGGGCCATTGTTGTACGTTTTCATATTTATCTCCTACGGCACAAACGCTTCATCTAAGTGTTCGTAACCTCTATCTTTTGTGTATTTGAAGGTGTGTCCAGTTTCCTCGTTATCGTAGAGAACAGGAATACTAATGTCCGAACCTTCGTGAGTTGCCAGATGTCGTTCTAATCCTACGACTAACATCTGGAAAAGTTCTTGGTCTTTTTCTTTTGGCAGTGGGCGACCTGTGCTTACCATTTCCATAAAGATTTCACCAACACGTGGGTTTGAAATCATCTGCGTTAGAAGAGACATATTGTTGTTACGCATCTGTTGTAATATCGCTTCCGTACCCACGTACCTGAAACTTACAACACCGCGATTGATAGCATAAAATCGGCTGATGTAACTCTCGATTGAAAAGTCACGAGGTATGCCGGTAAAACGCACCCCTTCAGATTTTACTTTTACATTCTGTTCAGACATAAATGCAAGGACATCCATGTACGTTTTGTAATTCTTTTCTCCCAAGATGTCTTGAACTACTGTTTTAACTTCAGGATTGTTTACACCTAAAATTTCATTTAGTTGACCTAAATCCATCTCGAACTTTTGTACTATCTGACCTTTACCTACCAGTGGTATGTAGGTGTTTGTAGCTTTAAACGCTTTTGCTTCAATAGCTTCTTGCAAGACAGAGCGTAGAATCATGTTGATATCTTGTTCGCTCATGCCGCTTTCAGCAAACAGGTGTGTTCGCAGTTGTGAGAGGCGTTGAGGTCCACCGCTGATTAGTTGAGAAGCTAAGTTCGATGCGTCTACTCTGTCTGCAGTGTAGTTCTGTAGAAAACGTACGGAATCATCCAACCCTTTTTTAATGACCACTACATCTCTTGTTGTTTGAGCCGCCACTTCTTGGGCGGCATTTTTGTACATAGCCATACCTTTTTCGAAGTTGACCTTACCTACACTTCCTTCGCTAAAGTTCATTAGCTGATTAAACATACGGTCTGTGTTTACCAAACGTACTTCTGTGCCTGCATTGTTTACACCCACAAAAGCCTTTTCAAAGTTACGGGATATTGTTTCAAACTCATCAAAGGCCATATCACCACGCTCAACAGCATCTAAAATAAATTCTCTGTAGTTTGCAGCTAGTATCTCTTGAAATGCTTGTCCCTTTGGTGTGTCGATATTTATTTTCTTACCATCTGGTGTATCCACACCAATGATGTTAGCTAAAGATGTTAGGTTGTTTTGTTGTTCTGTTGTAGATTTACGTGACCACGCCTTTACATCAATCCACGTGTTGGGCTTGTTATTTCCAAATGTCATGCCCAGAGGATTGTCTGCTGATGCGTCTACACTTACACGTGCGCCATTCTTAAAGTCTTGAAAGCCCATCCAGCTACGAATAAGCGGATTGTCTTGATACTTTGACATGAGAGCAGACCAGCCTGCGTTAGCCATAGCCACGCCTTCTTTTACCGTTACATCTTGACTTGAACCATTAGGCATAGTCAAAGTGGCTATCAAATCATTCGCTGGTATGCGCTGACCTTCTGGTGTTTCTACAACAAAGTTACCAAATGCTGCGGTAGCACCGTTTCTAATCTGTAAGTATGTAGCCTGTGCTTGCCCCTTGCCTGCTCTTTCAGCGGACCGTGCTAGGTTGCCAGATGCTTGTTGTAATTCACGAAGCTGAATAAAGTTCAACGGAAAAACTTCTATGTTGCCACCACGTTTCTGTGCTTCCTTACGCATGTAGTTTACAGCAGCAACGGCACGAGGTACGTTTTTAGTAAGAGGTTCTCTGTTTTCTGCAGCCCGTTCAAATGCCGCTTGTATTACATCCTCTGTTTCCATGCCGTTCTTTGTAGCCACTTGGGATATGACAGCATTAGCAGACTGTTCAAGCGTACCAAGAATTTTGTTTAAAGGACTCATGGCTGCTGTGTTTGGATTCATAGCTGTAAGAAACTCAGCGTTGTCCTCTGACTTAGAAGCAGATACAATCGTATCAAGTATGTCACCGCCGTCACTAAAAGCTGCACCATTTACAGGAACGAGGTTACCGTCTGGACCTCTCATACGAAAAATCTGTCCATTTAATTCTTTATATGGAAGTGCTGCTTTTGCCTTGTCTGCAGAGTATGTGCTTTCCATCAGCAATGCAAGTAAGTCACCCGGCTTTTTAAAGTTAGGAAGTCCCCCTGCTACGTCTGCAGCCTTGGGTAGGGTTTCTGGTTTTTCTGCACTCATTACAGAAAGAATAGTATCTTTTGCTCTGTCTGTTGTTGTAGGCAGAGCGTTGGTTACAGTTTGACGAGCCTGTGCTAAAATAGAGTCTGCAACTTTATCCGCTTTTTCATCTATACTTGTTTTTATCTGTGCTGCTTTGCCCGGTGTTATTCTTTCAATACCATAGCTATGCAGGTTGTCAAAGACTTCAGCCATGCTTTTTTCACTGCCCGGTGCGATACGAGCGAGAGAGCCGTTGGGTGTACCCTCAATCATACCAAGAACGGTGTTGGAGTAGTTTCTGTTTAGTACACCTAAATCACTTTCAAGCTGGTCAATCTTACCCTTTGCATTATCCATAGCTGCCTGCACTGTGGTGTACAACTTGTTTGTTGCCGTACCGTCTACAACAGCGTTTTCATTCTCTCTCAAACGTACGAACAGACCTCGCAGTTCACTGAGCAGTTCTTGTTGTGCGCTTCTATTTTCTTCAAGTGTTTGCATCAAGCCTTTAAACTCTGCGGTAGCAGGTGCGTCCAGACCTACTCGCATACCCTCTTCTAACGTTTGCAAAACAGCAAGGCTGATAATATTTGATGCAGACCGTTCAAGCAGGTTTGATGGGATGCCTTCACCTCTTAATGCGCTAGACAAACCATTAAAGTATCGTACCCTTGCTAAAACTGCATCGCGAAACTCAGGGTCAAAGTTAGCAAGATTTTCAGCTAAACGTGATGCTTGTTTTGCTGCAAACGGGTTTAACGTTCTACCAGCTTTCATACGTTTGACTATATCCACAGCCCCCCCGGGTGCTTTTGAAAGGCCGTACATAGCCATACCTGCACCAGAACCTAAAAACTCCCAGAACATTTCATCACCGCCGTGAGCCTGTGCTGTGGTATACGCAGTTGCTCCACCAAGCACAACTGCCGCGTCTAATCGTTTACTGTCGCGCATAAATTTAGGTACATTTGATTGTGCAACAATACGACGAAGTTGCGTTTCAGTACGAGATACATCTAACTTGAGAGAGTTAATCCGGTCTACCTCTTTTACTGTGAGAGGACGGTTTTCATCACTGGCACGGTTTTTTATGCCAATTATCTCTTGTCTCTTGTTGTTTCTAAATTCTACAAACTTGCGTACTTCCGGTTTTTTGCTTACGGAGAGTGCCGCTTCTTCTATTTCAAATCCTGCTTTGAGTGCGCTAGAGGTACGAATACCATTTATTTTTGCAGTGACGGCTCCTACTGTATCTATTGTTGTAGATACTGCTCCACCTACTACGGGAACATTTAGCACCTTATCGTGTATTTTTGCGGAATTAAAAGTAATACCAAGCTGCGACCTACGCATGGCTTGATAGCCTTGAAGTATATCCTCTTGGCTTATACCGGGAAATTTTGCACGTTGATTTTGTTCGTACAATTTAAAATTAGCTATTTCTTTTTTGCCAGCAACGTACTTTATAGTTTTTGCTGTGCTAGTTGCGCCTACCGTTTCCACTGCAAGTGCGACTGTTTTTGTGCCAATACCGGACATCATACGAGACAGCCTCTCTGCCCCATTATAGTCAACATCTAAACCAAGTTGGTCAAGCCTGTTCAAAATCAACCCCGGCATACGAGGAAAGAAACGTTCTAAAACTTCTTCTCTACCTTCAGGAGTAAAAAAATCACCGGGAATAAGTGTTGCATCTAGTGCTTCAGTAAGTAAGTACCCGCCTGCTTCAAACGGAAACCTTGCAATATCTGTAAACACACCTCTGAAGTTAGATACATCTCCTGCACCAAAGCCAAAGGCAGTAGGCAAGGACATTCTATGTTTCATAATACCTGCAATGTTACGCTCACTAAATCCATTGTTACGCATGGTTTGAACCATGTTCTGAGCCATCATCACATTCAGAACTTCGTTATCGCCAGTAACAGCGGTGAACGCATCCCACTTGGTGCGGTCTTCTACCTTTCTATCACTAAATGGATTTAAGTTTACAACGTACTCATTCAGGTCTTTAGGCGTGGTTGTATACTGCTCAGTAATAGAAGAGTAAGGTATCGGTTGATTAAACGAACGCTTACCCCCTAGCTTGTCTTGTATTTCAAAGTCAAGACTAATAGCCTTACCAGCGTTAAGTTTATTCAAACGACTTTCGTAACTTTCTGCTTTAGTAAAGAGTGCCTGCTGCGTAGGTATGTTACCCTTTTCGTCACGCTTACCGTCTGGGTCTTTAAATGTAAACCCTCTGGCTTGCATAACTGTATTCTTAAAGTTGTCGTTGTCGATATCCACGCCTTTTGCTTTGTACGCTTCTTCTACACTGATTATAGGTGTAACTTTAGAATGGTCGATTACATTTCGATATGTCTCTATAAACGCTGCACCAGCAAACGGCTTACTAAACGTAACTTCACGTTCACCTGTAATTGCAGGCTCAGAAGCAACCTTCTCTTCAAAACGTATTGGAGAAAGCCCTCCTAGTGAACCGGGAGCATCAAACATACTCGTACGCGGGTCACCAACAGTTCCTTGCGACAGACCTTTTCCTACCTTTTTAAATAGGCTGTAATCGCTATCTTCTGCCATGCTTATTGAATCCTGCTTGTAAAGTTAGCTCTGTCATCTGCTGTAATTTGGTCAACAGAAGTGTAGGGTTCTTGCCCATCTAATGTTCTTTGGAAGTTTACAGAGTTTAATAGAGTGTTATCATCTATTGCGTCTATGGCTTTTGTATTGTTAATTCGAGATGCAATCTGTGTGGGTGTTATATTTCTGTGGAATACGCCTCTATCAGCAACTGCAGATAAGTTTTGCACGACAGCAAAAGCTGCAGCAGTGCGAGGATTACGAGTTGTGCTATACTGTGCAACCGTGCGAATTTCACGCATCATGTTACGAGCAACTTCAATGACTGCAATCTGCGACTGCGGAGAAGCAGTTACGTTTTGACGCAAAGCGCGAAGTATTAATGCAACGTCTTGGTCAGAAATCGTACGACCTCCTGTACCCCCTTGGATGGTAGCAGATAGTTCGTACGCCAAAGTAACGATGTGGAACTGACGAGCGGCTAAGGCTCGTTCTTCTTCGGTCTCTGCGTTCGCTACCTCTGTAGCAATCTCGTCGATAATTGCTTCAACCTGTTCGCGACCTTTGTTACCTTCAGAACCAGTGTCCAAACCTACTTGCTGTTTGAGAGCGTCTACACGTGAGTTAAATGCTTCTGAAATTGCATCCTTATCTGTGCCTCCCAATAAGTTTTGAAAAGCACCAAAAGCTTCTCTACCCAAGTATTCTAATCCGTCGATTGTAAGAATAATCCCGCCTACTGCAGTACTAGGACGTACGTTCCCATCAGGGTCATAATACGTACCTAATATATCGTTTGCAATACCAATGCCTCGATTAGCACTTTTTATTACCCCTTGATTTGCTCTGAACTGTTGCTCTGTTTGAGTTGAACCGTAGCCCATCAAACCGTTATTTAAGGCAGCGTCCATAACAGAGGGGGGAGTGTAAGTAAATATATCTAAATTTGCAGGATGTTGATATATTAATTGTTCTGCAGCCTCTACAGCGTCAGTTAACGTACCAGAAGCAGGTATAAAGGTGTTTGCAAAATATTTAAAGTCTTGTTCTTGCAGATTAGTTTCTTCACCATTTACGTACTGTATAAATCTGTCTAGGTAAGAAATATTTCTCCCACCTATATCTATTTTCTTGCTATCCATATTTTGAAATGCAGCAAGCAACGGTTGATTTTGAGAAGGTTGTACTATGCCATCTGTAGCTATAGGTTCACCAAACCTATCTCTTTCAAACGATATGAATGAAAACATACTCTGTTGTGCCATATCTTGACGATTACCATTTAAAGCCATCAGCTTTGGCATTAATACATTTTCAGAAAAGGGGGCTTGTGCGGCAGGAACAAATGTTGGTACAAGGGCAACATCCATTCCTCTTTTAATCAGATTTCCCACTTGATTGTCCGCATCCATCGTATCTACATTCATTCCTGATTCTACAATAACAGGAACAGAACCCGAAGGAGAGACCTTAGTAATTTTATCTAACACGTTCTTATTTTGTGTGTCTAGTTGTACTATGTCAGTTGCAAGTAAAGCGTCTTCAAATCCTTTCACTTTTAAAAACTGAGGATAATACTGCTTTACAAATCCTAAATTAGATTTATGACCTTGAAGAGGCGGAATCCCCATCTTCATCCGTTCGTTGTTTTGATTTGAACGTATATCAGATATAGACTGTACGATTGCAGGCACGGCCTGATTAACATATTCTTGGGTTCTATCACCATTATTTATATCATCTATAACATCACCGGTAAGTTTGCCGTGCATCTTTATGAGACTATCCCCCGGTGTTGCAGACATAGGCGCACCTAAAAATTGACCAGCGTCCGTGCGAAACGGTATGTTCATGTCTTTGGCTAGTGACCTAGTTGGTGTTATGCTTGCAGAACTCGTACGAGAAATCGTACCCGTTGAATCAACCTTTACAGGAGCAGCGGTTACAGCTTCCCTCAGTTGTTCTGATGTAGCTTCAGATTGTAAAATTGTCTCTCCATTGGACATGGTAAGTTCTACGTCTTCTTTGTCTTCTTCTTCGATAGCCCCCATCAGTCTTCCAGTTGAAAGATTAACCGGGCCTTTTCCCGCGTACTCATAGCCGGGTTGATTACCATACATTCGGTCAAGTTGAGAGCGAGATTCAGCTTGAACTAAATGATATTCTCCGTTTTTATCTTGTATGTAACCGAAATCACGTTGGATACCAGTTGGCTGGTTAGTTTCTCCGAATGTTTCATTAACTAGCCTACCATTTTTAAATTCTCTAACGACCGGCACGTACGATATGCTCGATAAATCAAACCCTTGTTCGTGAGCCGTTTTTTCTAATTCGCTGTAAGTAAGATTATTATACTGTATGTTACCTATACGAGCGTTAAATGTTGTCTTTTTTTCAACGGTATCTGCAGGAACTTTTCTTTCAATTACCTTTTCAGATACAACTGTACCTTTAGGTCCAGTTTCTTTTTCAACCTTTGTTATAGTTACTTGGTCTTGACGAAGGCCACGTTGTTCTAACTCTTTATCTAGTCCTTCTGTAGTTAAATTCATTATGGTGGTAGCACTTTCAACTACCTTTCCATCCTTAATTTTTGCAGGTATAGTCATAGTAAAGCTTTGCTTCGCAGTTGTACGTGCTGCACCTAAAGGAGCTGTCTTAGTTTCGCCAATACGTTTTCCGTCTGGTGTAAAAAAAGCGGATTCCATTAGAGGTTCTACGCCTATTTCAAAACCATATGCTTGTGCATCGGCTGCGTCCGACACAGGAAATATTCTGTCACCTACACGGATGCTTCTTTGTTCACTAGCACCCATTGCAACCTGCAACTCTTTAGGTTCAAATATGTCAGGAACACCATCTTTATTCAAGACTCCTACTTGTGGGGGGTTAATTAAATCAACCATCCCACCGACATTCTGCCGTAGAAATTCTATTGTGCCAACCCGGCCTTGAAATGAATATACGGGCGCACCTGCTGCGTTCCCGCCGCCGCCGATAATCTCACTGATTGGTTGAAACGCAGTTTCTGCGCCTGTTTTCGTACCAATTATGTCGTACCCTTCAGGGTGTCTTGCAGGACCAACAAAAGGTTTTGTAAAAATATCAGACGGGTCTGTTTTGCTGCGATACATATAGAATTGTTTATTTTTTTCAGCTATTTTTAAACGTTCACGGTCATCTTTGCGGTCTTCCTGAACACCTATCTTTTTCAGTTCAAATTCCTGCTCTGCTTTTGTAGCTTCAGACGCTGCTTGATTTGCTTCAATAGCCTGTTTAGTTAACCTATTCTTTTTCTGTGATACACTAAATGCGTACAATCCTAACAGAAGTGGGTCCATTACTCAGTCTCCTCGCTTACTGGTGGTGTACTAAGAAAAGAGTTCTCAGGCGGTGCGTCCTGTGTCTCATACGACACATCAAATTTTTCACCCATACGTGTCATGCGGTTACGCTCTTCGTTCATAGCCATAAACAGTTGTGGATTACGGCTCTTGATAATGTTGTAAAATGCCACGTCATCAACATTACCTTGGGATTCTTCTTCGTCAACAAACATTTGAACAGGTATGCCCTCTTGGAGAGCCATGTCGTACAAGAACACACCTACTGCAGGTTTAATTATTTCAGCAACGTCAGGGGTAAACGCACCTGCCATAAAGCCTTTAAAAGCAACTTGGTCTACCAACTCTTCGACTGTGATGCCTGCCAGCATTAATTTAAGCATATCATTACGTGCAGGACCGTTGCCAATGCTTTCTGTAATATGGTCTATCGCATCATCTGGATTAGAAAAACGAGCAGGCTGTTCCCATGCCCACTTGCCCGGTGGTCCAGTAAGAGAGTTGCCCGGTGGGGCAGCAAGTGCAGTAATTTTATCTTGCATAGTTTATCCTGTTAGTTTGGCACGTGCGCGACGCCTTGCAGATGTTGTGCTGGCAAGTGATGCTTTAGTAGTGACTGTTGGGCTAGCTGTGCTAACGGTCGGCAGTCCTACCATTCTAGCACGTTTAGCTAGATAACTTTGTACGTTTGCATTTGCTAATGCACGATTGACTGAGCCATTTCTCCCTACGGGAATTTGACTAGCACGACCCGCTTGAAACGATGTGTTTGTTTTTACTGGTCCTACGCCGGGAGTTTTATTTAAAGGTATGGAAGGTAAATCACTGTACTTCAGGCTTTGCATCTCACCTGCTACCTCTGTACCAAACTGAAGAAGTTCTTTTCCAGATTCTAACATAGGAGATAAAAACGAACCAACCTTGGTATCCCCAAATGCTGGAATACCTAACTTTTTAAGTCCGCTTCCTACAAAAGTTTTATCAGTGTAGTAACCGCCAGAGGTTTCTCCAAACAGGTACTCTTTCGCAACCGTACTTCCCAATATGGCTGCTCCTATCTTTAATGTCTTTCCGCCTACTGCTTTTGATAACCAACTCATATCTTCTATCCAAATATGTTATCGATTGCCTTGATAATCAAGAAATCGTCGAACTTATCATCGTACAAGGATGCGTTTTCGCTGAACGATGCTGCTTGCATTGCTGCATTGTGTGCGCGGTCTTTATCATTCTCAGATATCTGCATGGCCCACGCAGCCTTATCTCGATACAACTGCCATAGATTGTTCAATGCGTTTTGCTGTATGCCAAGCAAGTTTAGTGCGTTTTGTCTGTTTGCTTCGTTTTGATTTGCTGTGTTCTGAGTGTTTACAGTACGTCTCCAGATAGCATTACTCTGGTCTATTTCAAGACGCATGTTTGCATTGAATTGTTCGTATTGTGCGGTCATCTGTGCATTAAATTGTTCAAGAGCCGCAGATTGAGATGAATTGAACTGTTGTACAGCAATCGAACGTTGTATGTTTGCTGTTTCTATGTTTGCACCCAGTTCAGTAAAGAACTCTTGTATTTCGTTTTCAGACTTTGCGTTAAATTGTTTTGCAGCATTTTGGGCAGCAGCATCCGATACGAGTGCGCTTACCTTCGACTGAAATGTCAGTGTGTTTGCTTGTTGTTCGTTTGTAAGATTTTGTAAATCAATAGACAGAAAAGCTTTGGCGTTGTTTACAGCAGCTTGTTGACGATTGTTTAGGTTTGCCATGTCCATTGCAGCAAACGTCGCAGCGTTTTGTAATGCAGCCTGTTGTTCGTTGTTTAAGTTTTGTAGCTGTATAGTAGCGTATTTATCTGCATCTGCTTGTGCAATCGGCACACCAGACTCCATGACAGCCTGCGTAATAGCCGCTGCAGCCATGCTAGACGAGCCTAATCCACGTTGTTGCATGATTGCATTTACTCTGCGTACGGCGGGAGATGCCCACGCAGGAAGAGGTTGACCAGCTTGTATAGATTGCATCAACTGACCCAGTTGGTACTGAGTTGTAGCTCTTTGGTCTAGTTGTTGTGTTGCTGCTTGGGCTATACTTTGTTGTCCAACTTGCCCCTGCGCCGCTTGCATTTGTGCGTCTTGAGAAAGTTGGCCTTGAGCTGCTTGAGCTTGTCCAACTTGAGGAGCAGCCAGTTCAGCTTGATAGCCTACTGCTTGTACAGGAGTAGGTTGAGTTTGTGTTGGAGCGGATATGGTAACTGGAGGAGCTACCTGTGGCGCAGGGCCAACAGTATTTGCAGACAGAAACTCATCTGCCTGTGTCTGTTGTGCCACGGTAGTTATTTCTGCGCCGGTAGGTAAAGTAGATTCAGCTAGGTCCGCTTGTTGTGCTTTTTGTGCAATCGTAGCTTCTTCTAGTTCATCACCAGTTTTACCCTTGGTTGTTTTTTTATTTACAGGCTTTTTTGCCATGTTAGTGTTTCCCTGATTGCTTTGCGCTGTAAAATAATTTTTAGCTACCTCAACTCGTGTTCCATCTGCTTTAAATGCAAATATGTTTCCGGGGTTTGGAGCGACAGCAGTTCGAGGCATAAGAGGGGTTGGGTCGTTCTGCTGTAGCGGGTCAGAGCCAGTGTATACCGCCATAACTACTTCCTTGTGGAATTATATATTTTAATTGC
>TARA_R100001480_G_scaffold146109_2_pt1 | contig 23115 bp, 34 predicted proteins | sample TARA_R100001480 | Tara Oceans TARA_R100001480 (sample SAMEA2622212) | marine metagenome | biome: marine biome (ENVO:00000447); feature: mesopelagic zone (ENVO:00000213) & marine oxygen minimum zone (ENVO:01000065); material: "saline water (ENVO:00002010), including plankton... | reverse complement strand
ATCGGCGATTAACTCGGCCAGTTCGCGCAAAACGTCGTCTTTCTTGCCTAGGCCATCTGCCAGCGAGCCCGCATACTCTTCGCGCAATGCAGTAGCGGCGATTTCAGCGCGCTCTTGGCTAAACTGGTAAACGTTTTCAGCGTGCGCGTTACCATCGGTGTTCGCCGGTGCGGCTAATGTGTTCATGTTGACCCCTGTGCGTTTTGTGCTTCGATGAACTAAATGTACTTTAAGTTCACAAAAGGGTCAATAGGTAATGTACAAAAAGTACATTTAATTTTCCGTGCTATTCTCACGGCACGACAACGGAGGGGTTATGTGGAAGGCATTGATTGGGGTTGTAGTGCTGGCGTCGATGGGCGCATACGGTAAGAGTGAGGCCGATTATCAGCGCGAATGGTGTAAAGGCGAGATGGAAGTGGTTATGCCGGACAGGAGCCGCGCAGACTGCATTACAGAGCGCTTTGCGATAGAAGTGGAATTCGCTAACAAATGGAAAGACGGAATAGGGCAGTCGCTAAACTACGCCTTTCAGACAAACAAGAGGGCCGGTATCGCCCTGATATTGCGAGACAAGGGCGATTACCGGTACTGGATACAGCTAAACAGCGTGATTGACCATTACGGCCTGCCAGTCACCACGTGGAAAATAGAGGGTTACTGAGAGCAGCGATAAGCCTCTGCATTGATGGTTACTCCGGTAAACGTGCCTTGGTCGCTGGTCACCATTTTCATGATATTTCCGCCTCGTTCACCAACCTTGTTTCTGGCGTCATTCATTGCGTATTCGGCCTCTTGACCGGGGGTGATGGCAAACTCTGGGCTTTTGGCTGTAACCATGCCGCGAAACTCGCAGTTCGAAAGGTCTTCACCATCGTGAGCCGTTCTAACGTTCGCACCCTCACCATTCAGGGTGGTAGAGCAGCCAGAGACAAGAGCCCCGGCGAGAACAAGAGCAATATATTTATTCATTGGAAGTGTCCTTTCTGTTGGTTGCGGGCTTATTCACCCTAAAAATCTGCTAGAGCCTCGTAATCTTTATAGTTTTTGTATGCCGCCGCACATTGCGTGGCGTATTCTTTTAGCGTCATCCCAAGTCGAGCAGCCTCCATCGTCCAGAAGCGAAAGAGGAAATCATCCCCTCCGTCCATCTGGGTTCGCTTCTGAAAGTCCGCCATCATTTCGAATATCCCACAGCCGCCTGTGAATTTTCCGGTGGCCAACATTCGCTTAATGATCAGCCCTCCATCCGAAGGGTCATCTTCAGCCCACGTTAAGCTAGGTAATGTTAACAACAATGCCAATAGGGCACTTTTAAGGGGCCTCGGAATTCTTGCGGAGCCTGATAGTCTGAACATAGTGCCTCCCATGGCATTTACACTAATTTACATAACGTAAAAACTGTAGTGATCGCTCACCGAGCAATCCAGTAATTACGACAAAAATCAAAAGCTTAGAAATTCTATAGCACACGATAGGGTTGCAAGTTCTTGATATTTAAGCATTTTATTTGTGTATATTATGTCTGCTGCTGTTTGATTTATGGGTTTATATACAGTACTTTGACCGTTCACCCAATGGAGGCCTGGCGGCTATGTTCGGAGCTGATAGAGCAAAAATAATTAACAGTATTCACTCTGAGATGAAGGGCCTCAGCGATGAGGGGCGGAAATCAGTTATTGACCTTGCGAATTCTCTTTTAGCTTCAGAAGGCGGGCATGATCTTCAAGCTCCCGAAGAGATTCGGGAGATAGGCCCATCTCCACAATGCCGGCAAGACCCTTAATGTCGCTTACACCATCCTCCATTGTTCCAACGCCGTATTCGAGCCATTGGCGGTCAACCTTAAAGGTTTTCGCCATCTCGTCTATCTTGCCCCTCCTAGGCATTGTCTCCGCATTAACCCACTTGCTTACTGCTTTTGGGGTTACGTCAAATAGCTCCGCGAGGTCTGCGCCAACGCCGCGACCTTTATAGCCAGCAAATGCAGCAGCTTTAACAAGCCGGTCAGCAAAAGCCTTTCTGTCTGATTCACTTTGTACCATCAGTACATTATCCCAGTTGTTGCATGTACTTTCAGTTCCGTTTAATATGTGTACTGAAAGTTCACGTTGCAGGGGATAACCAGTGATCACAGTAAAGTCCGCCATTGCCGAAGCCGGGGGCGTAGAAGCCGTATCAGAGGGTTGCGGTGTAAGCATTCGCGCAGTCTATAAGTGGATAGCGTCGGGCTCTCTGCCTCGCACCGAATACACCGGAGAGACGCAGTACGCATCTGTTCTTTCCCAGCTATCAAAAAATAAATTGTCACCAAATCAAATCCTAGAAGAAACACGACCAAAACCTAAAACCGCCTAACGCCCGCCACCTTAGCCAACAGCTGAGGTGGCATTTTTTTGCAGTGTTTTTGGGAATCGGTACTCCCACACTACAAATCAACTTTAACCGAATGCCTGGGGGCAGTCATGAAGCGTCAAATTCAAGTCAAGGAAGTCGTTAGAAAGTACGTCCGCGAATGGATGAACCGTGACCGCATTAGTCGCGAGACCGTGGCAATGGAGTTGGTCGAGGTGATCGCATCAATGGGCCTGACTGGTGTGTTAGCCGAAGATGGCAGCGATATAGCGTTTCGTACCACCGGCGACGCCTTCGCTATGGCCCGCACTAACGCGCAAAAGCTTTTCCGCTGGCTAGGTGTCGCAGAGGACGGCATTCACACCGACGGTAATCGAGTGCTAGAGCTTCTGCCGGCGATCTTAAGCGCAATGCCCGCTGATATTCGCAGCGCGTGCGGTAACGAGTTATTGGCTGATACCGGGTTGTGCGTTGCCAGCGCCGAGAGCGGAGAGGGTGCATGCCTTGATGTAACGCTCGGCCAAATGATCAAGGAATGCAGCGAGGCGCAATCTGCCGTGCTTGCACTGAAGTTAAACCCCAGTACCAGCCCTATTGCCGTGCGTGAAATTAACGAGGCGGTAGCGGCTTTACAGAACGCTCTAGCGACTATCGAGCGGATTAAAAACCCAAGTCTTAAAGCCGTGGAGTAACGACCATGAGCATAGCCGACCGAGTTTTATCAGCAATGAATTTTGACCGCGAATACTCGCCAGAGGATATAGCGGCCCAATGCCACATCGATCAACAGGACGCCGGCCGCTATCTGCACATGCTGGCGAAGGGGGGGGGTAGTCGAGTGCACCCACAAAGATCGATTCAGAAAAAACCGTAAGTACAAGACCAGGCAAAGAAGTTTTTTCGCATAAAGAAAAAGCCCCGTTAAGTGCTGGCAGGCACCGGAGCTTTAAACAACATCAAGGTAAGTGAGGTAATTATGAATACAAAACCGATTTTATTCAACTCTGAAATGGTGTGCGCCATTTTGGACGGACGTAAGATTCAGACGCGGCGCCCTGTTGATGGCCCAAAAAGGGCTTATCCAGATAATCACTGGAGCATCATTAATAACGAGCTTGTTTCTTGGCCTGGGGATTTCGCGGAAACCGAACCTCTGCGCTGCCCTTACGGAGAAGTGGGCGACCTGCTATGGGCTAAAGAGTCATATCGCACATGCAGCCAGTGCGATTACGTCAAGCCGAGCCTACTGAGCCGCGGTGAGCCTATTTTGTACGAGGCCGATCAAATGGTTCGCACTACCGGATGCGTGATGATTAAGCCCGGTAAATTGCGTCGCATGAGGTTCATGCCGCGCTGGGCTTCGCGCCTAACTCTTGAAATCACCAGTGTTCGCGTAGAGCGCCTGCAGGATATTAGCGAGAGCGATGCCGAGGCCGAGGGCATTGAATCCATTCTTGTCCCGCCTGACGGAGGGTCGCAGCCTTACCGAGAAGGGTTTAAAAACCTATGGGGCTCCATCTACCAAAACTGGGACGCCAATCCTTGGGTATGGGTAATCGAATTCAAGGTACACCACTGCAGCGTTGACGCTTTTTTGGCTAAAGGTGAGGCCGCGTAGTGTCGTTACTGATTGCCCCCGTCGAAGCTATTACAGACCCGCGCCTAACCGGGCCTGAGCGTCGTGTATTGCTATCGCTGTATTCATTCAGAAACAAGAACGCGGATACCGTGTGGCCCTCTGCTGAGGCCATCGCGGCGCGCTCTGGATTGAAGGACAAAACCTTTGTTTCAAAAGTGACAAAAGGTCTCGCCGAAAAAGGCTGGCTGACGAAAAAACGCCGCGGCTATACCGGTGGGAATCAATACACTTTGATGGTGCCAGTCGAAGCAGAAAACCATTACTCCAAATTGGAGCAGGAGTCCAACTTGGAGTTGTGCTCCAGCTTGGACGAGAACACCAACTCCAACTTGGAGCAGGAGTCCAACTCCAACTTGGACTACCACTCCAAGAACAATGAACAACAAAGTGAACATCAAATAGAACATCAAAGTAAAACATCTGTGGCGCCGGCACCGGAAAAACCAATTTCGGAAATTGCCGATTGCCCGACCAAGCGCATTGTCGACCTGTACCACGAAATCCTGCCCGAACTGCCGAAGCTGAAAGTTTTAACCGATGCCCGGCGGTCACAGATCAAGGCCCGGTGGCGCGAACACGACCAGATGCGAAGTCTTGAGGCTTGGTCGCAGTATTTCACACTGGTTCGCGGCTCTCGATTCCTGATGGGTCTGACCGAGCCCACTGCGGGCCGCAAGCACTTCATTGCAAGCCTTGAGTGGCTAACCAAGGCGGGAAACTTCGCGAAGGTGATCGAGGGCAATTACCACGACGAACCGCGCAAGGTGTCACGCATAACCCCGGATGACAAAAAAACAACTCATCAGCGTTCGATTCACGATGACTTAACCGACCGAAGCTGGGCTAACTGAGGTGACCACCATGCGCAAAGACTGGAAACCCACAATTTTAGAGTTTTTATTCAATCACCCTGGCGTCACCTGTCACGAAATCGTCGACGCGGTGCCGGGCCTGATGATCAACCAAGCAAGCGGCCGCCTGGCTGACCTGAAAGCCGCTGGCCGTGTTTATTGCTGCGGCAAGATGCTTTGCGCAGAGACTGGCGCATGGCGCAGTCAGTACCGCCTAACGAAAAACGAGCGGGCGCGATGGAATCGGATTAGCAAGCGGAGGGTGGCAGCGTGAAAGTAATTAGCTATGAGGAATGGAAGCGTCAGGTTGAGCTGGCCCATAAAGACGATGAGCCTGTTCAGTGCGAGGAGTGTTGTGGTGAGGGCCACCAGGAATGCGACTTAGGTCATGAGCACGAGTGCCAGGAGTGTGACGGCCTTGGAAACGTCCCGGCTGCCGATACTTCCCGCCGAGCCTATGCGAATGACCTGGCAAGCGACCTACAGGCAATGCTCGATTGGTGCGGGAAGATACCGGCTGAAATCGAAAGCTCGTCAGGCCTAAGCATGGCCGTCTATTCGGACATAAAAACCCGAAAGCTGAGGATTGTGGCGTGACCATGCAGCAGGATTACGAAAGAGCCGTGCGCGTAGAGCTGAGCTGCCGGCGCCTAGGTATTTGCACGGCTGAGTTTTTAATCGCCGAGCGCGACGGTGACCGCGTGCCAGATTTTATCCAGAACACTCCATCAGCTAAGGCCTCGACAACCTTGGCGGAGTTAGACCGCCCTAGCCAAGGGTAGAAGGTCGGAAGCCCCACGGTGGTCGTACGGGGCACTAATTCAAGAGGTGAGTATGGGTTCGCTAAGACTGACGAAAAGAGCTGACACGCTATTTGAAGCGTTTGACGATGAAACGCTGGCCAGCATTAGCAAGATGCCCATTGGCAAGCCGTTTATCGCGACGGTTGATGATGGCGATACCGGCTCATTGTCGATGCTTAAAACGTGGCGCAAGTGGATGGCAGAGACAGCGGTGGTAATGGCTGCAAACGGCTGCACGATGCCTGGTTACTGCGACAAGCACGGCAATCTTAGGGGTAAGCGGAAGTTCAATGAAAACGACGCCCACGAGCTTTTCACAATGCGCTGGCTCGGCTCAAACGAACATGGCGTTCGCTATAGCTGGTCAATGAGCCGCAAGAATCCCTATGCCGTTGTGGCACCAAAGGGTAAACGTTTATTCGCGATGGATCGCCATCTTGAGTGGGCAACCGAGCGAGGCATTAAGTTAACAATTCCAAATTCAGGCGAGTACGCCAAATTACAGCGGGAGCAGAATCAGTGAATAACTCAGTCGTGGCATTCAGTAAAAAGTTGGACGAAGCGCTTACAGAAAAAGAGTGCTTACTTGGGGAAAAGTGGTGGCTGGCTAGTAACCATACTGTGCGCCACATAAAAGACGAGCTGACTATTGATGTTCGAAAGGTGTATGACGCCTTCGACAACTGTGAGCCAGAGGCCTTGGCCGAGGCTGCGGTAAACGTTGCCATTTTGGCCTTAACGATTCACTCAAAGCTTAACGATCAGGGGGAGGACGGTGAATAACGACAACGAATACAAACACGGAATGCCTAACTGGATGGCTGACGCACTGCTTTGCACGGCATTGGTGATGGCAATTTTTGGCGCTGGATTCGCCGCGCTTTACGCAATCTGCTACTGGGGCTGACATGATTCGCGCCGCTAAGCCAAAGCTGAAAAAGTGCCGCATGTGCCCTGATCGATTCAGCCCAATGAATTCAATGCAGGTTGTGTGCGGCCCTAGTTGCGCTCTGGCGTTGGCAAAAAAGAATGCGGCCAAAGATGCCGAGGCAAAGCGAAAGGCTCAGAGGCGGCAAGACCGGGAGCGCAAAGAGGCGTTACTCACTGTCAGCGACTGGACAAAGAAGGCTCAGAAGGCCTTTAACGCCTATGTGCGAGAGCGTGACCGCAACGAACCCTGTATTGATTGTGGCGAGTGGGGGCCGGATGAGTCTTGGAAGGCGGGCGGCAGCTTTGATGCTGGCCACTACCTTAGCCGCGGCGCGTTTCCAGAGCTGCGCTTTGACCCAATGAATTGCCACAAGCAGCTTAAGTCATGCAACGCGGGATCAGGTAAGTACGCAAGAAAAAGCCGGACGGTTGCCGCGGCATACCGAGAACGACTGATAGAGAAAATCGGTTTGGCGGAAGTTGAGCGGCTAGAAGGCCCGCACGAACCAAAGCGGTACCGGATCGAAGATTTAAAGCAAATCGAGGCGCATTTTAAAGCGCTAACCAAAGAGCTAGTTAAGGCGAGGGGGTGAGGGTGATTATATTTTTGTGGGTAGTGGGGTTTCTTTTTTCGATGGGACTAACGCTGGATAACCTTGAATACAATCGCGATGGTGCTATCGATATAGCCATTCTGGCGGTTGCATGGCCTGTTGTTTTGGGCAATCAGATCAGGAAGAAAGCCGGCTGGCGAGATGATCAAAAGGGGCGCTCAATATGACCTCAATATTATCAGTAGAGCAAGGCGATGCACTGGACGCCATAAAATCGGTAATGGGCCAGCTTGGCGCCGTTCACGCAATAGCACCACGGGCTTACGTTGTTGGCGTGGGCAATCGCTGCGTGCATGTCGCGGTACCGCCCACTGACGGCAATGGCGAGCCGGTGGTGACTGTTCGGAAGTACAACGAGCTAAGGCAGGGTGATTGGTGTCACGCCGCCTATGTCGATTTACCAGATCAGCCGGCGCAATGGCTGGCCGTACCTATGGGAGCGAATCAATGATCAATAGGTTGGGGCATCCGTTATTGGCGGATCAGGCGCAGAATATTGCTGCAATGCAGTCCAATGGAATGAGAGGCTGGGGTATGGGGGCGCCTAGCTTCGAAGGTAATGCGGGGTGCTATGGCGGGTACGGCTTTGCCCCTGGTGGATTGGGCTACAGCCAGCACAGCCTAGCAAGGGCTTGCGGGATAAAACCGGAAGGGCCGAAACAAAAGCCCCGACTGATCTGCAAGGGCTGCAAGGGGAAAGACTTCATTCTTCGGCCTAAGCGTCCGCCGCAATCGATAAGAGCGATCTCTATCGCTGACTGTAGGTGTTGTGGTTCTAGTATTTCGCTCAACGCTCGTGAGCGCTCGTTATTATTTGGGGAGACGCAATGAACGCAACTAAAATAGAGCAATACGGCGAATGCCCGGCAACTGAGCGCCAGTGGATCCAAGTCATGTTGCGCGAGTGGGGCGTGTGGCGCCGTGCTGATCGGAATTTACCGCCACTGGCAAGACTTCGCACACCAGGGGGAGACGTGAAAAGCCCTGATCTGAGCGCAGAGAAGACGCACCGAGCGGTTTTGTACCTTCGCGAGCTGTCATACCCACACTTTCGGGTGATCGATCGCTTGTATGAATTCCCCGATGCGGCGCCCGGCAAAGTGTTTGAATCGCTCAAAAATGAAATGGGGTGGTCTGGCCAGTATCAGCTATCAAAAATGCGCAGCTGGGCAGAGGAAAAGATTGCCAGCTTTCGGCGCGCGCTTGATGCCGCCTGAATTAACATACAGCCTGTACGAAAATACAGAAAAAGTTGATCTTTTGCGCAAAAGTGGGTACTGTGTTCAGGTATTTTGCGGTTTCGTGCCGCTGACCCAAAGAGGCTGCCTTCCATGGCGGCCTTTTTTTATATCTTTTTGGTTCGAGCGATGCCGGCCGTATCATAAAGGTCGGCAAGAAAGCTCTTATTTCCTAATGTTGATAGGACGTGATTGCTAGATTTGTGATGGGTGGCTCTCTTTTTCCCGCCCGCCCCGCCAACTGAGTGGGTTTCTTGGGAGACGAATTCGCCCCCATCGGTTCGCCACAGCTCTACTAGTGTTTGCTCTATGCCTTTATTAAGTTCGGCTTTTCCGATGTATTCGCCGGCGAATTCGAGATTTTGACCGTAGTCGCACTCTACACAGTGGGTGTCTGACATAAAAATACCTTCAATATTTAGTTGATAGTTGTCGCTCCTCACCGAGTTGATTGGGTGTTCGTTGAGGCACACGTAATAATAACTCAAAAACAAAGGAATACAGAGGCAGCAAAGAAGCCTTTATCTTGTGGATAACTTGTGTCTAAAATTCGTATCAGTCGGCACCTTGGTAGCCGGCCGTACGCCCCCAGCGCGGTTGATCGCTGTCAGGGTGCTCACTAATACGAATGGGTTGGGAGTTCCCGGCCGCGTATATGGTACCGTAATCAGTTACGGTACCATCAGCCATAACTAGCGCGGGGATCGGCTCCCGCCCTTCATATTCAAACACAGCGCCCCAGAAGAGCGCGCGAAGGGTTGGCCGCCCTGTGTATCAGGCCACTAACACACCAAGCCCTGACCTTAATTGGTTGGGGCTTTTTTGTATCTGGAATTTGAATGGTCTACTACGGATTAGCCAAGCCGAGCCACACGTGGGATTACGCCCGCATGGTGTGCGACTGCCTTGGTCATGGCGATAACCGCACCGCAATGGCGATGCTTATCGAGACCGCAGCGCAGGAAACGCATTGTGGTCAGTATCGAGACCCAACACCGGGCGGCGCCGGTCGCGGCCTATGCCAGATAGACCAAATCGCATTTGAGGACATTCAGCGCCGCACCCGTGAGGCCAATGTGGGCAAGGTGTTTGAGCGCTTCAACGTGAACATCCAAGAGGTGGAGCATTCGGCACTGGATAATAGCCCGCTGCTGTCGATGATCTTTTGCCGGTTGTTTTACATGCTAATCCCTGAGCCTTTCCCTATTCACGTAGAGGGGCGGGCGGCGTACTGGAAGCGCTACTACAACACGTCTTGCGGCGCAGGCACCGAGGCTGAATACATCGAAAACGCTAAGCGTTACACACTTTAAGGCGACGTATGAGCAATAACCACCAGAACGACTATGGCGAACCGGAAACATGGCACGTGAGTAAAGCCATTAATCCTGCCGCCATAATTACGTTTGTATTGGCTATTTCTGGCGGCCTATGGGGAACCTATACGTGGTATGAGGGCAAGGAGGCGGTGCAGAACACCAGTATCACGGCCAACTCCCTACAGATTAGCGCCAACGCCGCTATCGATGTGCAGCTCAAGCAAGAGATCACGTACATCAAAGAAATGCAGAAGCTCAGCGACCAGCGCCAGGATGAAGTTCGCCAATTGGTGCGCGAGCAACTGGTAAGGGTTGAGTCAAAGCTCGACAACATCGAAAACTATTTACGGGACGCCTCAAAGTGAGCTGGTGGAGCAAGATATTCCCAAGCACTAAGAGCGCCGAGCAATTAGTCGATGCCGCCGTAAAGACCGGCGATGCAATTTGGTACACCGATGAAGAAAAGGCCCAAGCTCAGGCCCAAATGCGAGACTGGTACATCAAGCTACTTGGTGCAATGCAGCCGTTTAACGTGGCTATGCGCGCGCTGGCTTTCATCGTTGGCGGCATATGGGTAATACACCTAATTGCCAGCACGGCGATGTACATGCTCGCTGTATTCATCTGCGCCCCTGATGCCGAAGTATGCCGGGCTGCTATGGCTGCAGCATCGATCGACAAACAACTATCCAGCCACATCAACGACCCGTTCTATCTGGTGATGGCGTTCTACTTTGGCGCCGCTGGCGTGAATGGCGCTATCCGTACGTGGCAAGAGAAGAAGTGATGGCTAAGCTCACCGCGAAACAAGCTCTTTTCGTGGAAGAGTACCTGAAGGACCTTAACGCTACTCAGGCTGCTATTCGTGCTGGATACAGTGAGAAGACCGCGAAAAGCCAAGGCCAGCGACTGTTGACCAATGTTGACATCGCAAAAGCCATTGATTCAGCCAAGGGTGAACGCTCGGAGCGCACCAAGATCGACGCTGATTGGCTTCTGATGCGATTGGCCGCTGAGGCTGATGCAGACATTGCCGACTTATACGATCAATCAGGCGCGCTTAAGCCCGTTCACATGTGGCCCGAGATATGGCGCAAAGGTTTGGTTGCTGGCATCGATGTGCATCAAGAGTACATTTACGTAGATGGCGATAAGGTGCCGGACGGCGTGGTCACCAAGATCAAGCTGTCTGACCGTATTCGCCGGCTGGAGTTGATCGGCAAGCATGTTGATGTTGGCGCGTTCAGTGAAAAGCACGAGCACACCGGCCCCAATGGCGGCCCAATCCAAACGAACAACACATTCCAATTCATCGGCGTCAATGCAGATTCAGATTAAGTGCCTGGATAAGTTTCAGCCACTGATCACCAAAAAAAAGCGCGTAAAGATATTAGTTGGCGGCAGGGCTTCAACCAAGTCCACCTTTGTCGCTGATTATGTTGCTGCGTGTATGGCGAATGGCCAGCTCTGGTGCTGCGGTCGCGAGTTTCAGAACAGTATTGATGAATCGGTGCACCGGCTATTAGCTGATGAAATCGAACGCCTTGAGGCTTTGGGCTTCACGGTAAACAAGACCGACATTAGCCACGCATCTGGCGGCCGCAACTTCTACAAGGGCTTAGGCCGAAACATTCTGTCACTTAAGGGCATCTTGTCCGGCGTTGACGGGCTGTGGATTGAAGAGGGTGAAGGCTTAAGCGCTGACACGCTGCGCGTGATGACCGGCTCGGTTCGGACAACGGCAAAAGAGTTTGACCAGGCTAAGAAGCTGGGCATTCCCATCAGCGAAATGAAGACGCCGGAAATCTGGATCACGATGAACCGGGGCTCGCGGTCTGATCCGATTGCCAAAAAATACTTGGAGCGGGCCGAGCCCGAGCTAGAGCGGTGCGGCTATTACGAAGACGACGGCGTGATGATCGTTGAGGCCAACTACTCGGACATTCCCAAGAGTTGGTTTTTGGCGTCTGGCCTTGAAGCTGAGCGCGCTGACGATGAAATCAACATGACTCGCCAGCAGTACGATCACAAGTGGCTGGGTAAGTACTTGGAGACCATAGAAAACGCCATCATTCAGCCTGAGTGGTTCGATGCTTGCGTTGATGCCCACAAGAAGCTGGGCTTTGAGCCGCTGGGTGCTGAGATTGTTATTCATGATCCGGCTGACAGTGGTGACGCCAAGGGCTTGGTTCACCGTCACGGCTCGGTAATCACAGGGGCCAAGCAGAAAAACGACGGCGATGTTAATAGCGCGTGTGATTGGTCTACCGGTTACGCCAACCAGGTAAGGGCCGACGAATACATTTGGGATGCTGACGGCATCGGTAACCCTCTTAAGCGCCAGATTGGCGAAGCTTTTAGGGGCAAGAAGGTTAAGTTAACGGCCTTTAACGGGTCCGGCGCGGTTGATAAGCCTGGCGACATTTACCAGCCGGTCTCTAACGAGCAATCTAAGCCTAAGACCAACAGGCAGACCTTTAAGAATCGCAGGGCTCAGCGCTATTGGTCGCTGCGAGATCGTATTTACCGCACCTTTTTGGCGGTTACCCAAAAGAAATACACCGACCCGGCAGACATGATCAGCTTTAGCTCTGACATGGAGTGCTTAAGCCAGTTGCGCACAGAGCTTTGCCGAATTCCTTTGAAGGATAACGGGCAAGGCTTGATCCAAATACTAAGCAAGCCCGAAATGAAGCGCCTCGGCATACCAAGCCCGAACCTCGCTGACTGCGTGATGATGTCAGAAGAGGGCGGAAAGGTAGAGGCCGGCCCCGTACTCATTGATTTTGATTAACTTGGTGACCTGATGGACTTATCCGATTTCGAAGTGCTGAAAACGGCGTGCACTGCTGCCCAAGAGGTGGAGTCCGACCGTCGCGAGCAGATGCTCGAGGTCGCCACGTTTCTGTCTGCCAAGGGTGGCCAATGGGAAGACACTATTGGCGATCTGTTTGATACGTATAAGCGCCCCAAGTACACCTTTGACCGCTGTAATCCGATTGTGTCAGCCATATGGGGCGAGATAGCTGATAACGAATTCTCTATTCGCGTAACGCCGGCAGGCAAGGGTGCCACCGAAGACACCGCAAAGACTTACGCCGGCCTTGTGCGAGGCATTGAGCAGCGCTCTCGGGCGCGTCACGTTTACAGCCAGTGCGGTAAGGCGGCTATTGAGACCGGCTTCGCCGTGTGGCGTGTGGAACAAGACTGGGCGGACGTTGATAGTTTCGATCAAGACTTGTTCATTCGCCCGATCCATGACGCACTTGATCGCGTGTGGTTCCTGGGCAATTACCAAGAGCAAACCGCCGAAGACGCCGACGGTGTAATTATCGAACACACGGTTTCCGAAGATGAAGCCAAAGAGATCGCCTCTGTTGATCGCTCGATTGTGGGTCTCGGCTGTACCGCGATCACCGACCCGCTTCACTACAAGCGTGAAGGCGTCCGCATTGGCGAGCTGATATACAAAAAGCCCGTTACCAAAACGCTATACCAGGCGCCTACCGGTGAAGTGTTTGGCGAAGACGATACTGAAGAAATCAAGGCGGCCGGCGTCGATGTTTCCCAGTGGAAAACCCGCAAGCGCGACACATTCAAAGTGTGCGTTCGCTACTTTGACGAGCAGGGCTTCATAACCGACGAAGAAGATACGGTATTTGATCACCTGCCAATCATCCCGGTGCTGCCTAACTTTAAGATTCTGATGAACAAACCGCTTAGCCGCGGCGCCATTGAGAATCTAATGGATGAGCAGCGCGTATTGAACTACGCCGTTAGCCGGAAGGTTGAAGATACCGCGTTATCGCCCAAGCCTAAGCTGATGATCACCGACGAACAGGCGGCTGGTCGTGAAACGAAACTGAAAACCATGAACGCCAACAATGACCCGGCGTTCACGTACAAGCACGTTGAAAATCAGGCTCCGCCGTATTACCCGACCATGCCCGGCCACAATCAGGGCTTGTCGGAAGTCATCGGCATATCGTCGCAAGCGATTGAAGAAAGCGCCGGCATGTTTGGGCCGAACCTTGCCAAAAACGAGGGCGTGCAGTCAGGAGTTGCCATTGCCAAGCAGCAGCACAAAGGCGACCTCGGCACCATTGAGTATTTCAAGGCCATCGAGGTGGCAATCGCGCAAACCGGAAAAGTAATTGTTCACGCCCTGCCCAAGGTGTACGACGAAGAGCGCGAGGCGCAATTAATCGCTGAGGATGGCGACGTATCAACGGCCACGCTGTACGAACGCCAAAATGTTAACGGCGTTGAGATCACCACCAACGATCTCTCTCAAGGCATTTACGACGTTGCCTGTGACATTGGCCCGGCCTTCGCTTCGCGCCGCGACCAGACGGCAGAGCAGTTGGCCGTATTTGGACAGCTTGATCCTACAATTATTCAGCAAAACAAAGATTTGTTGTTGGGCTCGCAGGATATGCCCGGCATGAAAGAGGCTGCTGAGCGTGCGCGCGCTCAGTTGCTGCAGGCTGGACAAATCCCGCAAAGCCAGTGGACAGAGCAGGAGCGCGAGCAAATCCAGCAGGCGCAATTGCAGGCCCAGCAGAACCCACCGCCGCCCGACCCAGCGCAGATCATTGCGCAAGCCGAGGCAACCAAGGCTCAGGCCGACGCACAGCGCGCACAGGCTGATTACGAGTCGAAGAAAGTCGGCACTCAGCTTGAAATTATGAAGTTGCGCCAGAAGCAACAGGACATGGATTTCAGCCAAGAACGGCAGAGGCTTGAAATGATGGAAGCCCGCCAAAAAGACTTGGCAGACAATCAGGCAAAGACGTACGAAGACCTTAAAACCATGGCCGAAACACTGAAGCTGATTAAAGAGGCGACCGGCGCCGACGCGATGGTGACGCCGCCCGCAATCGAGGCATACGGCCAGCAAGCCGAAATGCTGGACCAAGCGCAAGACCAGATTTAATCCCCGATTCTTTAAACCCGCTACCGCCTAAAGCAAGGCGGTGGCTTTGTATTACCTAGCGACCACTGAGGTTAAGCACATGAGCGACCAATTCGAAACTGACGACGATTACACCGAAGACGCACCGGCCGAGCTTGAGGCAGAGGGACTGCAAGAGGGCGAACCCGATGAGGCGGAACCGGAGCAATCCGAATCAGGCGATGAGGGTGAGCACGATAGCGAGTCAGGCTATGTCGAGACTGACGACCCGAAAGTTAAATCACGCCTCGGGCAGCTAACTCGCGAGAAGTACGAGGCAAAACGAGAGGCTGAGGAATATAAGCGCCGACTCGACGAACTGGAACGCAAACAGTCCGAGAGCAGTGCGCCGAAGCCAGTCGAGGCGCCAAACGCTGACATGTGGATGGATGAGCCGGAAAAAGCTGCCGAGCAGCAAAAGGCCCATCAGGAGTATGTCCGCAACCAGGCCATTCACGAACACCAGCAAAATCAGCTTGAGCAGCAAAAGCAAGCCGCCAAGCAGAAGCAACTGCAAGAAACCGCCGCGACATACAACAAGCGGGCGCAAGAGCTAAAGGTTAACCCAGCCGAGTTACAGCAGGCGGGCAATTTTGTAGGCAGCGCAGGGCTAAACGAGGAAGTTCTCGATTACCTGCTAACCCACGAAAACGGCCCCTCGATTGTGACCGAGCTGGGGAAAAATCCCGACGCCTTGTACCAGCTTCGCGATATGAAGCCGCACCTTGCCACTGTTCAGATTGAGCGACAGTTCGGAAGCCTAACCCAACCCAAACGCAAGCCATCGAATACCCCGCCGCCACCTACGAGAGTGGGGGGTGCCCGCACGACCGGGAAGCAGGGAAACGACGGTACTTTATACGAATAGGTGAATGATCATGGCTAACTATACTGATAGCAACATCACGCAAAAAGTAGCCAAAGGCTTTAAGCCCGGCTTCGAATCGTCAATGGTTTTGACCAAGACTGTTGATACTCAAACCCTGACCGGCGCCGGCCTTGGTACTCCTGATTTTGGCGAGAAGGTTAAATTCAAGCGCCCAATGCAGTACCGCTCAACCAAAACTGCTGACGGTGATATTTCAAGCACTGCAAAAAATGATTTGGTGTTCGGTAACTCGTTCGGCGAGGTGCAAAACTTCTACACCGTGCACGTTGATTGGAGCATCATCGATGAAGCTCTTCGGCTCAACGAGCTTGATAAGGCGTTAGAGCCAATTGGCGAGCAGCTTGCCGCTGACATTGAGACCGACTTCGGCTCATTTATGATTGAGCAATCGGGCCTTACCTATGGTGATGTGGGTACTGCTGTTAATGCTTGGTCTGACGTTGCTGGCGCTGGCGCTTTCCTTGACTCCATCGGCGTACCGAAGGGAAAAGATCGCTTCTACGCAATGAACCCTTTTAGCACTACCAACCTTGCTGACACTCAGTCAGGCTTGGCGTCTGGCAATAACAAACTGGTGGATACAGCATGGGAGCGGGCTCAGATTTCTAGCCGATTCGGTGGCTTGAGTGCGATTTCGTCCAATGCCTTAAGCTCGTATGTTTCTGGTGAGCTTGCTGGCGAGTCTGGCACTGTTAGCGCTACTCCTGTTGCGACCTATGTTTCTGTTAAAGACTCATATCAGCAAACTATTGTTCTTACTGGCCTGACTGTGAGCACTACTGGCGCCGTTAAGCCTGGCGACACTATCGAGTTTGACGATAACGGTCGAAACTACATCAACTTGCGCACCCGTCGCACTGTGATGGGCGCAAATGGTCAGCCTATCAAATGGCGTGCGACTGTTGTGACCGGCGGTGACACTGACGGCAGCGGTAACGTGACTGTTGTTGTGGCGCCCGCTGCGATCAACGAAGGCGCTACAGGTCAGTACAACAACATCTCAAGCCCGATCACGGCCGGCGATGGCTTCACCATCTTGGGTACTGCTGACACCGAGTACCAGCCAAACCTGTTTTACCACAAGGCGGCGTTTGGTATCGGTTTCGTGAAGCTTCCTAAGCTGTACAGCACTGACACCGTAATGACCATGCCTAACGGCATCTCTGTGCGCGTGTCTCGCTATGCAGACGGTGACGGTAACCGCAACAAAATGCGCTTTGATGCATTGCCAGCGTTCGCGTGCTTCAACCCGCTCTTTGCCGGCAAAGGCTGGGGTCAGTAATTCAAGGCTAAGCAGTTAACCAAGGGGCTTCGGCCCCTTTCCTTTTGTGGGAGATAGTTATGCAAGTTTCAATGTTTCATGGTGTGGCCGGTGACTGGTTCAAAGTCAGCGTCAAAAAAGAGGATGCGCCAAAGCTGGCAAAAATGGGCTTTGTACACACTCCGCGCGAGCTGCCCGAGCCAAAAGGCGACAGCGACCCCGATTATTCTGCAATGACCAAAGAGCAGCTAATCGAAATCGTACCTAAGGCCAACAAGGCCGATGTTGTGAAAATCAACGCCGCCGTGTCGGAAGACGAATTGACCGACGGCAAAGTGGGCGACATGCGCACCGAGCTACTGGGCAAGCTGAATGAAGGCGAGTGAGTTAATCGGCGATGCGCTGGGCAAGATCGGCGTTCGTGCCGCTAACCAGCCGGTGGAGTCAGACGACTTCGCCGTTGCTGTGCGCGAGTGCAACCGCATGTTTGCCACTTTTGCGTATTTGGATTTGGGTTACACGCCGCTAGAGAATAACAGCGACGTGGTAACCATTCCGAGCTATGCCGAAGAGTGGGCGGTATTGGCGCTAGCCCTGCGTCTTGCCCCTGACTTTTCCCCGGCTGAGGAATACGGTTTACTGAAAGATCGTGAGCGCGAGGCCCGTCAGGATATGCTTTTGCAAAACCAAGAGCTCATTCCGGCCGAATACCCGTCGACACTACCCACAGGGTCGGGCAATGACGGGCGCTGCATGTGGTCGCCAACGTTTTACCCGGGGCCGGAGAAAGATTAATGGCTAAGCGATCCGGTCGCGTTGAGCTGCCAATCGGTGGCGGCTTCTTTGTGTCGCGTTCAAGGCAGTTCAGTAGCCGCGAGTGCGTCAACTGGTTCCCAAACTGGGCCGAGTCAGCCGCTCTAAGTGACGCCAACCTATACCCGACACCGGGCATATCTGAGGTTTTCCCCGACGAGGGTACGGGCGTTGGCCGTGGTGCATGGGTGATGAATGGTGTTCCGTACTTTGTCAGCGATACCAAGCTGTACCGGATTGATCGCACGATTGATGCGGGAGGCGCCGAAACCCTTTCAAAAACAATACTGGGCGATATACGCGGCATTAAGCGCGTCAGCATGGCGAGCATTAAAAATCAGCTGGTTATTGTTGTTCCGGGCGAATCATCCTACCTGTACACCGAGGGCGGCACGCTAGATGAAATAACGGATCCAGACTTTAACGGCCCGGCCAATGATGTTGTTGCGGTGGACTCTTACTTTGTTTTTTGTAAGACCGGCACCAATGAGCTTTTTCATTCGCAAATCAATCAGGGCGCAGATTACAGCGCGCTTGATCGCACCACCGTCAACCAGGCGTCAGAGGTGATAGGCCTTCAAGTGTATCGCAACCAGCTTATTGCTGTTGGCCGCAACGTGATGGTGCCTTATCGTAACGTGGGCGCCGCTGAGTTTGCGTTTGATCCACAGCCCGGTGCGGTGGTCGATTCAGGTCTAGCTGCAGTACACGCCAAGTCGGCAAGTCGCGGCTCGTTCGTTTACATCGGTGGCGGCGAAAATGAAGAGGTGGGCGTCTGGGTTTTTGGTGGCGGGGCGCCGTCCAAGATTAGCGACGAATCGATTGACTACCTGTTGCAGAACGCAACGGCAGAGGAAATTGAAGAGTCCTACGCTATTCGGCACTCTCAGGGCGGCGCCGATTTCGTGGTCTTCACTGTGGGCGCTCGAACCCTTGTGTTTGATTTCGCGGCGTCAAACTTATCAGGCCAAAAGATTTGGCACGAGCGTAGTTCTCGCATCCCTGTCGGGCCAGATAAGCAGCCCATCCAATGGCGCGTGTCCGCGATTGTTCAGGCGCATAACCGTGTGTTTGTGAGCGATATTCTAGACGACCGGATCGGCCTTTTAGATGACGACGTTTACACCGAATACGGCATTAACATTCATCGCGTGATGACTACGCAACCGTTTCAGCAGGCGGGCGTTCGAACGCGTGTTTGCCAGATTGAGGCGTACATGGACGCGGGCAACAACTCGGCCGATAAAGTCGCCATGTCATGGTCTGATGACGGCGGCTATACCTGGGTAAATCCAATGCTGCGCGGGATGGGCGCAATTGGCGAGTACGGCCGTCGCATTACCTGGCACCGGCTTGGAACTTTCCCGCGCCTTCGCGTGCTGAAATTTGAATACACCGGCGCCAATCCCTGTGCCTTCAATAAGCTAATGGCTAACGCTCTATGATTTCACCTCCGCTCAAGGCTGATGTTCTGGTTGATGATCAGGGCCGGCCGACTGATATTTTTTATGCGTGGCTGGAGGACGTATCGAACCGCGCCAACACTTCTGAAGTGGCTACCGGAAACGGATCACCAGAGGGTGCGATTGTCGCCACCAAAGGCAAGTTTTATATCGACGAATCAGCCACGGAGCTCTATATAAAAACCACCGACTCTGGAAGCACAGGGTGGGCAGCGGTTTGATTCATGTTCACGATGATTTTTTAAGCTGTTACGACGAGCTGAGGGCGTTTGCGGATACCGCTGACTATGCTGGCGAAAAAAACCCAGTAGATGGCGTTATCTACCCGAACATTAACGCGAAGATTCCTGACGCTGTTCGGTCTGAGGTCATAGAAAATCTTTCTGATTTGCTTGGGCGAAAGCCTGAAAAGGTGACCATGTTTTTACGCATGAGTCCCGCCGGTGTTCACGTACCGCATATAGCGCACCATGATTTATCGATGGGTCAATTCAGCTTAATGCTCTACTTGAACGATCACGAGCAGGGCGGCACCGGTCTGCTGCGGCATCGCCGAACTGGCATGTCATGGGCGCCAGAAGACCCGTTATTTACTGCCGTGGCGCAGGCAGATCAAAACAACACCGAGGCGTGGGCAATTACTTCCACGGCTCAAATGAAACAGAACCGAGCGGCAATATTCGAGGCTGCTCAATTTCACTGTGCATTACCTGTGGGCGGGTTTGGTGAGACACCCAAAGATGCGCGCACTGTCCTGACAGTTTTCTTCACCTAAATCCGGTTACCCAAATGATTCGAGACGCGAAGCCAGAAGACTTCGGGGACGTTCTACGCCTGTCTGAAAGTTTTTGGCAGCACACCCAGTTCGATGAGCCGTTCGAACCAGAGCACACGCGTATGTATGTGGAGATGGCGCACGACCATGGACTGTTAGCCGTTGTGGAGATTGATGACGAAGTGGTGGGCTTTTGCGCCGCTATCCGCTCGCCACTAATGGGATCAACAAAAGCATTAATGGCAACCGAGCTTGCTTGGTATGTCGACCCCGCGCACCGAGGGGGAAGAAACGGTGTAGCGCTGCTCAAGCACATGGAGCAGTTGGCCAAAGATCAGGGCGTTAAGTATTGGACGATGTTGTACATGGAATCCTCCATGCCCGACACCGTTCGCAAAATGTACGAGCGCCTTGGTTATTCGAAAGCAGAAACCAGCTACACAAAGGTGCTATGACATGGCAGCAATAACAGCGGCAGCGGTAGTTGCTGGGGCAACCGTATATTCGGCCGACCAGCAGAAAAAAGCAGCCGAGAAGGCAGCGGATAAGCAGGCAGAGGGTGTCGCAAACGCTCAGGATCAGGCGGCCATTGGTCGAGACCGGGCGGTTCCGGCTGTAACTCAAGGTTATAACGACGCCATCGGCACGCTTAACGATGGCACGGCTCAGGCCAGCGATATTTTAACGAACGCACAGGCTTTATCTGAGGGCCGGCTTAATCAAGGCTACCAAGGCGCCACTGATTTATATAATACCGGCTTTGACTCGGCCCGCAACAATTACAGCGAGGGGTTCGATAGCGCTTTTCAAAATCAAATTGACGGATTTTCTGGCTCGGCCGACGCTTACGGCACCGGCTACGAGAACGCCTTAGGTGGAATCAATAAAGGCTTCAGTGACGCAAAATCTAGCCTGACGTCAGCACGTGGAGGGGCTTCTAGCGCCGTTAATAACAGCTATGGCGTAGCTCGAAATGATCTAAACGAGGGGCGCGATGCGGCAATCGGGCAGATTGATCAGGGCCGTTCGGATGCAAAGGAAACGCTAAACCCGCTAATCGAAACTGGCAACCAGTCCAATCAGTTGCAGGCGGCCCTGTCGGGAGCGTTGGGCGCCGAGGCTCAGCAAGCGGCCTTTGACGACTATAAGACTTCACCCGGTCAGGATTTTTTTAGGCAGCAGCAAGAGCAGGCCCTACTAAGAAATTCAGCGGCGCTAGGCGGCGGCCTATCATCTGATGGGCGCGTAATGACCGCATTGCAAGATCAGGCGTTCGGTCGCGCTCAAACAGACTTCGATAATAACTTTGCGCGTCTTGGCTCTATCTCTGATCGTGGTGCCGGCGCATCACAAGCGCTGGCCAGCCTGCAAACATCTCTCGCGCAATCGGGCGGCAATATTGAGCAGGCAATGGCGCAGGCGCTAGGCGGTCTTTCTCAGTGGAAGGGCAGCCAGCTATCTAATATTAATCAAAATTATGGTAACGCCATGGCGGGCGTAAACACCGCCCAAGGCTCAGCTATTGGAAATCTTGAGCAGCAGTACGGCGGCCAGATGGCCGACCTATATCGAGACTACGGAAATACCATGGCGGGCCTGAACCTGGCTCAGGGCGAAACGATGGCAGGTCTTGATTTATCGCAAGGTAACACGCTGGCAGGGCTGCAGTTAAGCCAAGGAGGCCAGCTATCAAATAGCGCCAATAACTACGGCAATGCACTGGCCGGGCTTGCCACCAATAACGCCAATAACGTCGCTAATATGCAGGCCAATCAGGGTAATGCGATCGGCAATATCGAGATCGGGCAAGGCAACACCCAAGCTCAGCTTGCACAGAACTACGGCAACGCTTTGGCCGGTGGTGATCTTTACGCCGCGAACAATACCGACCCGTGGGCCCAAGGCATCATGGCGGGCGCTCAAATGTACATGGGTGGTGGTAGCAATTGGGGTTCTGTGCTCGGTGGTGCGCAGCAGGCGCCGGCACAGAACGCCGGATCGCAAGCCACATTTAACCGCAATCTCAACAACGCAATGTATTTTTAAGGGGGCCGCATGGTTGCTTCACAGGGTTCAATTTTACAGGGCGTTCGCTCACCAACACCGGATTACGCCGGTCAGCTAATGGGGGCGATGGGGTTTAATCAAGACATGCAAATGAGCAAGCAACAACAACAGATGAACGATCAATCCATTCGCATGAATGACCAGGCGCTGCAGCAAAACGAGGCCGCTATGAATGCACCTCCAAAGACTGACTGGGAGGCGGCGCAGCGTCGCGCCCAGTTTTACGACAAAGCCGCCACTCGGCTTTTGTCTGTTCCGCCAGAGCAGCGCCAGTCGATGGTACGGCAGTGGGCTCAGAATGGTGTTTTTGAGGGGCTTGGCATTCCTATGGATCAGATTGCCAAACAAGGCCTTGATGACCAAAGCCTTCAAAGCTTGCAGGCTCAGGTTCGTTCAGTATTGCCGGAAGATGAACGTCAGTCGCCAGCCGAAGCTCAGGCATTTGCCGCAATGACTCAGGGAATGTCGCCAGAGGATATTGAACAAGCCCGTCGAATCAAGCTTGGCCTTGCGCCCCGTGCGGTAGGCTCGGCTGATGTGACGATAGCTCAGGGTGGCATGACGGATGACGTGGCCCGATCCAAAGGCGTCATTGAGGACAACATTACCCGGGCAAAAGAGGAGGCCAAAAACGCGACCACCAAAGGCAAAGAATACTTTGAGCAGCTGTCTGGCGTGCAGTCGAATATTGAAAACTACGGCGAAGCGTTGCGGCTGGTTGAGCAAGAGGGCGCAGGTGTGGGCGCAATTCGGGGCCGGCTGCCAAGCATGAAGGCGGCCGCAATCAAGCTGGACAACCTGCAGAACCGCCTTGGGCTCGATATTCTGAACAACACCACCTTTGGCGCACTTTCTGAGAAAGAATTGGAGCTTGTGCAGGATACCGCGCTGCCAAACAACTTGCCGCCCGATCAGTTGGCCGGATGGCTGCGCGACCGAATGGCAGCACAACAGAAAATGTCGGCAATTCTCGATAACGCCGTGCAGTTCTTGAGTGTGCCCGGTAACACGCTTGCCGACCTGCGAGCTATGCAGAACGAGCAACGCAATCAGCCGGCGCAAACTCAGCGGGGGGCGCAGTCACAAAGCCCATCGATCAATGACCTGGTGAACAAATATGCCAACTAGAGAGCAGCTAGAAAGC
>TARA_R100001480_G_scaffold69334_2_pt1 | contig 23437 bp, 54 predicted proteins | sample TARA_R100001480 | Tara Oceans TARA_R100001480 (sample SAMEA2622212) | marine metagenome | biome: marine biome (ENVO:00000447); feature: mesopelagic zone (ENVO:00000213) & marine oxygen minimum zone (ENVO:01000065); material: "saline water (ENVO:00002010), including plankton... | reverse complement strand
ACAATAGGATTGTCTCTAGGTATTTGTTGCATATTCATTTTACCACTAGAAGATAGACGACCTGATGTTGTACCGTGCAAGTTAAATCCAGTACGAAGTCTGCTATCTTTATCTAGCTGTGGATATATCTTGTCAAGATAAGTAGTTTTAATCTTTACTTTCTGACGAATATCTAATACTAATTGTGGTACTTCATGATGTTCTGCGAGTTGTTTCAGAACTTCAGCATCTGTACTATCTGCTCCTGTTCCTGTCTTTTTACCTGTAGGTGTTAGACCTAGATAATCAAATAGTAAGGCACGAAGTTGCATTGTACTATTAGGATTGAAATCTTTGCCTTGTGCATGTTCAAACTCTTTGATAGCAGGATAAGTATATAACTTTTCTATTGCTTCATCAATTTGATCTTGCATAAGAACTGTTGACTTCTGCAATCTTTCTTTATCAAAAGGCACTCCGTTATCTTGAATGTCAGTAAGAAATCTAGTACCTGTAAGAAGTATATCTCTATATACTCCATATAGTTTATCGTTTCTTGTTAGAGCATTTTCAAACTTCTGAAAGAGAAGAAAAGTACAAACAGCATCCATTGCTGCGTAGTCTTTCATTATATCAAATGGAATCATATCCCAAGTGAAACTTCCTTTCAATATACCATTTCTTCTGCAAAAATCATCAATCCAATCATACATTGGTTTTTCATAATCTCCGTAAGGTGTGTACTTGAGAGATAATTGTTTCAATCCGTGAGTACCAGGATTCTCGTCTAGCATATAGTGAAGAAGCATAGTATCTTCAAACTTTGGAAAAGTAAATCCAAAGTGATACTCAAAGAAAGCTAAGTCAAACTTAGCATTGTGAAATACTACTCGCTTTTTACTAAATAGTTCTTGTAATAGTTCTTCACATTCTTCATCTACACAATCTGTATCAATATATGCACCGTGTTGAGGCTCATACGAAATACTCATACCAAGCATATAACCATCACGAGGATATAATCCTGTTGTCTCAGAGTCAAGTGCTATGAAATCAAAAGGTGCTTCTAATGCATCGTTTAAGAACTTTTTAAATTCTTCTGTCTCTGTAATTCCATAACATTTATCAGAACCTAACTTCTCTTGTTTGAGTTCACCTTTGATATACTTAGTAATATTACTACTAGATTCATCCCATGTCTTTTTAGCCTCTGGTTTGAATGATAACATTGCTGGATTGATGACAGGTAAAAACTTATCATCAATTACTCTACCACTATATTCTGTGACAGAGGTTTGTTTTGTAAAATATTTTAGACACTCAGAGCCTACAAGTATTACCCACTCATAGTTATCTAAGTCTATTTCTAAATCTACATCTCGTTTTAATACTTTTTTCACTGTTGGGTCTGAACATAGGGCAAGCCTATCAAAATCAAACTCATTATTAAAAAGCTTTACATAGTCATTACGACTAGGTTTACTTTCTATTAGTGCTACTTTAACCATATAATTGTTCCTTTAATTGTTTAACTTTTTCTTTGTTGAGTGCTCCTGCATCCCCAAGAGCAACTGGTATTTTTACATTTTTATGTAATATCTCTGCAATATCGCACATTTCTTGTACTTTAATTGAGGCTTCTTGACCAGCTTCATCTGGGTCAAAAAGAATGTCCACTGCAGAAATCCCCTGCATTTTTAACAATTTTAGTTTCTCTACATCAATATTTCGTGTTCCAAAACAACAAATTGCATTTTCTAGTCCCTTGTCATGTAGATTGAGCATATCAAATATACCTTCTACTAATATTACTCTGCCCTTGATAGGGCGGACTTGACTAGGATAAAGGGGTAGCACTGCTTTGGGGGGATGGATTAAATATTTTGGAACATCAGTGGGTGACTGTGTTCTACAATTAAATGCTACTATTCTCCCAGTCAAGTCCTTGATTGGAAAAGATATTCTGCCTGTAAAAGGTTTATCTGGGTGAAGAAATGCTCCAAACAATTTATATGTCTCTGGAGTAATCTCTCGCCAGTTGCCTACATACGGCATAAAGTTTTTGGGCATCTTCAATCCAACAGAAGATGCTCTTTTTTCTTCTATCTTTCTTCTAACTTTCTCTCTACGAATATCTAATGGATTTGATGGTGCATCAAAATAGTTAAAGATATTGCCTTTAAAGCCACAAGAAAAACAGTTGTAAACTCCTGTAATTCTATCAATTCTCATACTTGGATTATTATCGTCATGCTCAGGATTTAGACATGACACAATACAGTCTGCTGGAGACAACTTATAATTTATCTTCCGTTCCTGTAATAGTTCTTCTACTGTCATACAAGTCCTATAACTGCTATAAATCCTATCACAGCTATAAGAATCAACGAGGTTGATGTCAATGCGTAAAAAAAGTGTTCTATAAATTCTTTCATATTATCTTATTTAATGGTTGTTGTGGGTGATCTAAATGTCCTGTTTCTACATCAAAAGAGAACTTATGTTTTAACATTCTTTTTATTTCTTCTCTTAATTTTGAAACATCATTTAGAAGTTTGTTATCATATGGTATGTCTACTACTATTGTAGCTCTTATTACTTTATCGTTCATAGTACTAATCCTATTATTAGCATAGAGCCAAACATAAATACTAACATTCCTAGCTGTACTAAAGACGCTATAAATATTTGTTTCATTGGATGAACTTTCTCTATGTCATTTATTATTTTTGTCATGTTTCCACTTTAATGTATCTCCGAGTAATTCAAATTCTGTCATGGCTACGCCACTTGTATCTTTTTCGTACTCGTAATGTTTACTCTTCCATGCTAGTTCTACCATTTGAAACCATATTGCTATGGCTTTATCTCTGAAGTCTTTTTCACTCCATAGATAAAACATATTCCACCATTCTTTATCAAAGCGATGAACTTCTACATTAATAGTTTTAAACATGAAACCGTCAGGGTGTCCTCTTACTAGCGACCATAAGGCTCTCATTCTTTGGCTACCTGCAATCGGATAATAATTAGGCATAGTTAATATAGGATTCATTATTCCATCTTTCTCAATACTAGCAAGAAGTTTTGTATTGAGTGGAACTCTTTCTATATTTTGATATACCTTCTTTTGATTCAATAGAAACTTAACTGATCTATGCTCCACAGTGTAGGGCGGCAGAGCAATTAACTCTGCCGTTTCCTTACTAATTCTATCTGCCGCCACGTCTTTGCTTTCTCCATATTCCGTGTCTGCGTCTTTTTTCTATCTCCATTCTTATCATATAAGTTCTGATAAGAGCAACTACTGTAAATATAAATGTAGTTGATAATGATATCAAAAATGCACTAGTCCATTGCCATTGTTCTATAAACAACCACAACATAAAAGTTTGCAGAGGGAAGTTAATCAATAGAGCTGCTCCAACCTGTACAACAGATTCTTGTAGTGCTGCTTTTTCAGTTTTCGTCATTGTCCATTTCATCCCATAAATTATTTTCTAATTCTGATTCATATATTAATCTGAACTCCTCTACTGAAGGAATCATTCGTAATCTAAGACTTGCGTTTGTTATATCTTTTAATGCTTTAACATATTTTGAATATGCCGCTAGTAAGTCTTTTTCTGTATATAGAATCATATTAGTCCTAAAAATTTCATTGTGTTTCCAAAGAAGCAGATGAGGTACATAATTGGTAGGGCTAGAAATCCTCCTGCCCAAAGAGCAAATAACCATGCTCTAATATTAAATGTCATCTACATCTTCTCCAGTTTTCATACTGCTCTCAAGAGCTTCCCTTTCTTTTGGGTTGATTGCTGACTGTGGTCCAATCTTCAAGGTTTCCCAGTCAACAACACTTGAGAAGCTTTCCATACGATTACTTCTCATTTTGACACAGTTAAATGTCATACATTCATCTTGTTGTTCCCAAGTTTCAAGAGCATATGCCGCATCTGCAGCATCAAGTATACCTTTTGCAAATCTAGCTTCTCCACTAGCATCTGTTTGGTATGGTGCAAAGAATAATGTTTCATACTCTTGTGCATACAGTTTCATTTTCTTACTGACTTCTATCTGCTCTGTCCAGTCATATTGACCTGAACGACTCGGTGCGTTGTGGCGGCGGACTTGGTTTAGATAATCTACTATAACCACACCAACGTCTAGTTGATTGACTTTCTTATCTAATTCGGACTGAATCTTTGAGAGAGTTAAAGCAGGATCATATATTACATCCAATTGCTTTTCTTTATGTAGGGGAAGTTTTGTAAGTTTTTTGTGAAAATCCTCAAAGTCATGATTCTTTTCAAACTCTGGCAACAAGTCATGTCCACCATCAAAACGTCCAGCCCACCATCCGCCAACTAGATTCCACTCTTCTGCACTTAGCATTTTACTGCGAAGTCTTTTAAGTGGTATTCGTGTAGCAATAGAACATATTCTTTGCAGAATACTTCTACTATCCATCTCAATAGTAAAGTACAGGGCGCTACGACCTGAATCATATACATTGGATGCTAGATTACAACAGGTAAGTGATTTACCTGCACCACGTCTGCCTCCCACAAGCACCAAATCTTTGGGAGAGAACTGAATTTGTGAGTCATACTCACTATTGAGTCCTAAAGGTAAGTAACGAGCCAGTTCTTTGTCATCTTCAAACAAAGATATGCTTTGCATACTTTCTTCGGGTGGTTTGACATCTACCTTGTCACTTACCCTTAGAACTATTTCTTGGAGTTGCTCAATGTTTTCTTCTGCACTAGCCATTGCAACAGTATTGTCAATGTATTTATCTAATTCGTCTAGAATTTCTACTTGTGCGTATTCATTCTTTAGATACTCTAAGAGCATCCACGCATCTACATCAACCTCTACGGATTCTACTGCAAATATTTTTTCTTGGAGTTGCCTGTCACGGATTTCATAAGACAGGTCTTCAAATTTAGGAAGGTCTTGATAAGTATCTATATGTTTATCAAGGATACGGAATATCGGCTGGTACTCGCCAGGTAGGTAATGTTCTTTTAACTTAGACCATGTGTCTAAATCTTTTTGAACGATAATCTGTTTAAGTAGCGCCGATGCAATATTCAATATACTCTCCCAAAGTAAAAACGAAAAAAGGCAGGGAGTGATGACTCCCCACCCAAACTAAAAGTAAATAAGATTAACCTATTTCTTTTTTAGCTGCACCGTTGTAGTCTGCACATTGTAGACCACGTCTTGTTAGCATAGTTTTGACACCTCTAACTGTTTTGCCGATTTGATCAGCAATTTCGTCAACAGTTAAAGACTCAATGTCAACTCCAGCTAGCACGTCGGCTTTGCTTGAACCTTTAGTTTCTTTCTGCTTTGGAATAGCATTGATTTCACCACTTCTAAGAAGTGAAAGAGCTTTACCTCTGATTGAGTTAACGCTTTTGCCTAAAGCTTCAGCGATTTCCTCTACGAAAGATCCACCGTTAACCATGTCAACGAATGTTCCTTCTTCTTCAGGAGTATAAGTTCTAACAGTTTCTACTTTAGGTGCAGGTTTAACATGCTCTGTCAATTCCATAGAAAGAATTTTTCCTTGAATTGATTTAGCAGAGAATTGTCCACCTTCAAAGTTAGATGCTATTTCTGCATATGTGTAAGAACCTGAGTTGTCAGTAACAAAGTTTCTTAAGGTAGCTTCTTGATCCTCGGAGAAAGATTTAGAAGCTGATGCTGAGGCTAATTCAACCTCAAAACCCATTTTTCTTAGCTTAGAACTAACACTTCTTGTTGAAGTTTCTAGTTCTTCTGCAGCATTAGCTACAGTAGCTTGGGAAATAGGGCTTTCAGAACCTACAAAGTCTACAAGAGCTTGGGTTCTGTCGTCTGTCCATTTTGGTAATGCCATTTTATTTTTCCTCTAATAAATGCTTAATGTTGTTAATAATTTTAATACCTAATTGTTCTGCCTTGTTGGTTTTTGCACTTGCTATGCCACTCTCGTTTACTAGATGAGTAACATCTTTTGTAAGATTGCTTTTTACAACATAGCCGTATTTTTCTAATACTTGTTGTGCGGCTGCTTTGGTTGGGTAACTTTTAAGTTTACCCGATATACAAACTGTTCCCTTAGTGTTGTTAAGACTAACCTGCTCTTTTTTGTCGCAAGTATAAGAAAAGGGTAAGTTGTAATATTCGTTAGCATGAAACGAGTTCACTAACCAATCAATCAGATTATCTGTCGCTTTTTGACCCAGACCTGCTTCTTTACATATTTCTGGGGTTATTTCATGTATTGATGAAATCTTTTTTGCTAATTTATTGGAAGCACTTGTGCCAATCAGCGATATTGAAAATGCTGGAAGTAGAGTTATTAGGTCTGTGCTCTTTGACTTCTGTATTTCTAAGTGTAGCTTAGTACCCATTTTCTCTGAATCCAACAAAGATGATATTTCTTCTTCTGATAAAGAATAGATATCGTGAAAATCCTCAAGACCAAGTTTGCTAATAGTTGCAGGACCGAGTCCTTTGATCTTAAGAGTTTTCGCAAAATGTTCAATCTTCTTGGAAGATTGTGCGGGACAAAGACTGTTCTTGCAAAATAATTGCTCATTAACCCACATTAGTCTGCTATCACATGCAGGACAGTGTGTCGGTGGTATTATTTCTGTCAAGTTTGTCTTTCTCCCAAATATGATTATATTATATCAAACGAGTGACCATTTGTCAAGAATTATTTTTTGGAAACTGGGATAAAATAAGCGAGGATATTTTGAAACACTCCGTATGCCCACCAAATTTTTGGGTTGGGGCATAACTGTCGTGTTTAAACTTCTCGTGAAGGGACTGCTCAATTTTCCAGCAGTTATAGATGGTATCGTGATATGTTCGTTGAATACGGAGATCGTACCCTTTAAAACCACGACTTCTTTTAATTACATGTCGCCAGTCTTTACCACTAGCGATTCCGACTTTGATGCACTCGCGCTCAAAGGTTCTTTGATTTACTAGAACAACTCCATACAATACACCCTCTCTTTCTTTTTCATGGGGGTGATTGTTAAAATAAGTTTGATTATATACTCCACTCATTCAGATTGATGCCGTCCTAATCTTCTCATTAAATCTCTATGTGTTTCTTTGTTCTCAAAAAATTTATTCCATTTGAGATATTCGTCTCTTCTTTCTTGCTGTGCTTGTGCTTGGAGTTCCCAGTAAATTGATAGGTCTTCAACATCTGGCATCATATCCCACTTATGAAGTTCCCACTCCTCTTCTAAATCTCTCCAAACTTTTACTTTAGTTGCCATTTATTACAAGTCTCCTCTGATAAAACTAACTTTGATGGTTGTTCTACTCTGCACCATCCTTCTGTTAGTTTAGATGTGATTTCATGTATAGATTCATAGAATTTACACTCTCCACAAGGTTTCTCAGGCATTGGGTTTGCTCTACGCTTCTTTAATAATTTCATCTACCCAATTCTCTGCACAGTTCTCGGCATATACTTCTGAATGATTATGTAGCTTTCTTGTTGCTGTAAATACATTCTCTACAGAGTATTTTCCCTGTTCATCATCAATGACATGGGTTGCTATTTCATATAAATCTACTTCAAATCCTGAAGGTGTTTGATATACCTTTGCCATTCGTTTTTCACTTTGATACTGATGAAGTAAGTTTCTAATACTGTGGCAATGACAATCATATTTTTTCATTCCACAATAAGGACACTCTAATTGTAAATACATTAGTCAGCTCTCCCGATTACTTGGGGAATAATCTCCCCTGCTCTAATAACTTCAACCATACAACCGATTTCTAAGTCTAAACTTTTTATGATTGCGGCATTGTGTAAGGTTGCTCTTGAAACTGTAGCCTCACCAATAGTACAAGGCTCTAGAATTGCTACTGGAGAAACACAACCTGATTTTCCTACTTGCCATACGACATCAAGTAGTTTTGTTACTACTCCTTTCTGTCTTTTCTTCTTTGCAAATGCTCCACGAGGGTGGTGTGAGGTATAACCAATCTCTTCAAAATAGTCATTCTCAATAACTCTCCAGACATCTCCGTCTTGTGGAAACATAGAATAATTACTATCAAGACATGTTTCAAATCCCCAGTTGGAGAGTTTCTGCATATCTTCTATGTAATCGTTAGTAGGATATGGCTGAACGCCATAGGCTATGAAGGTTAAATCTCTTGACTTAAACTCTTCAATATCTTTTAGGTTAAGTGCACCAGATGCGTAGTTTCTAGCATTTTCTATGGTAGTAGGTGCGACAACTTCTCCTGTAATCTGCATTATTTTTGTTTCATTAGGCTCGTCTATAAAGAAACCACATGGTACAAGAAATTTCATCTTGTCTGTTATATCCATACCTTTCTTGCCGTCTCCTCTTGTGAGAGCAAGTGTTAGTTCTCCACGAACATATTGTAAACTTACAGCAGCACCGTCCAGTTTTGGACTTACTACTACTGTTTTACCATCATAGTATGGATACTTATCTCCTTCATAAACTTTTTGTAATGAATACATTTGATAAGCATGAGGATATCTGTTATCTGATGATTCAGCACCAACAGTAAAAGTTTCTACTTGGCTTTCTAATCTATCATATACTTCATCGCTCATGAATGGCTTACCATTGTAATAAGCCACTTTAGCTTGTTTTAATAATGCTTCTAAATTTTTCATAAATATATTATACTAAATTTAGAAGGAGATGTCAAGAAATATTTTAGGGTAGGTATATTTCGTCTAGTAATTCTTTAAATTCTTCTTCAAGTATGTTCTTGCTTTCTGCCAGAGATAGAATCTCTACTAATCCTTGAAACAGATTTCTACTGTTGTCAAAGTCTATTGGCATAGATACGCCGTCTCTTGAAGGCAACCACTCTTCTGAAAAGTCTAAATAATACTTTCTAAGTGAGATATATTCTACACCTCTAAAAGTATTAATAACTAACCGAACTTGTTCGTTCTCAGTTTCGTGAATTACTTTTTCGTATATTGAGGGAGCGTTAAGATCTATCATTCTTAATCACTCGGTTGAGAGGAACTATACTCGTTACATTTTCAGGGACAAGCAGTCTATAAGAATCTGTGTCCCAACAAAATAATAAACATGTTCCTGTGCTTTCTTTAGCTCTGTTTCTCTTTTCTTTAATGTACTGGGTAGAGAAGTCCCTTGTGCATACATTATATTTTAGTTTGCGTGAGTTTTGACTTCTGTAAGTAATGATAGCATCACCTGCATCGTCAAGTCGTCTTTTAAACTCATCCTTTTTCATTTTTCCTCCAAATTTAGTCTAACAAAAACTCTTTTGTATTGCTAAAGTAAGAGGTTACTTATTTTGGATGCAAAAAACCAAGGCAGTAAGGACTGCCTTGGTCAAACTATTTAATGATTAATTGTTTAAGTTTTCTACGATACCAGCGAAGTAAACTGCTGCCTTACCTGTAAGTTTGGCAATGATTGCTTCGTCAACTTCTTGACCTGCATCACCCAATACTGAAGTAAGTTTAGCTTGAGCATCTGCAACTGAAACTCTACCACCGCCAGTTGATCCACCAGAGGATCTAGCAGCAGGAGTTTTTCTTACATATACACCAGCTTTTGTTAGTATCATACGAACCCCGTTTGGTGATTCGCCAAGTTCATCTGCGATATCCTTGACAATCTCCATTGATGTTTCAGGTGTGGGTTCAGCTTCCTGATACATTTCAACTGCTTGTTGTTTGCTTTCATCTGTCCAAGCCATTTTTCGGTTTCTCCTGTGTTTTGATTGGATCCATGTGCCGTTCTCCATTGGTCTCCAACCTGTTTGTTCAAACTGTTGGGTGTAGAATCTGTCGCTCATATTGTCCTTTTAATTAATATAAATATATTATACAAAAAGTATAAGCAATTGTCAAGAACTATTTTTTGGTATCTAATAAGACTTCCTAAGATGGAAAATATTTCTTGATTATGTCAATCTTTTCTTGAGCCGTTGCTATCTTTTCTACTTGTGCTTCAATTGCCTCAACAACTTCTGGATGTTCCCCGATTCCTACTGAGTTCCTTGTATACACTATAACATTGGCTTTAGCAACTTCTACTTCTCCCTCTAGCTTTTTGACTAATGCTTCTAATAAATAATTCATGTTACCCTCTTGGTTTCCCAATCTTCTAATGCTTTCTTAATAGCGTCCTCTGCAAGTACGCTACAATGTATTTTAATTGGTGGAAGGTCTAATGCCTCAGCTATATCTTTGTCTTTTATTTCCTTAGCTTCCTCTATTGTTAAGCCTTGCAACATATCAACAAACATAGAAGAAGATGCAATTGCACTTCCACATCCATAAGTTTTGAACTTAATCCCCATAATTCTATTATTGCCAGGGTCTATCCTTAACTGTAGTTTCATTACATCCCCACAAGAAGGCGCACCAGTCATGCCAGTCGCTACTGTTGGGTCTTTGGGATCAAATCGTCCTACTGAAAATTGTTTTGGACTATTTAATACTCCTTCAAATCTATCTACAACTTCTTTACTATATGCCATTATCTTCGTAATGCCTCATCACAAAAGGCAATGATAAATCTTTCTTGCCATTTGTCCACTAGTGTTGGCAGAATTAAAAGAGGAAATGTAATAGTAAATAATACTATTGCAACTATCCATCCTAAAAATTCTGCTTTGACTAGTATACTTTTTGATTTTATTTTCTTTAAGAATTTTATACTTGGGTAATATAATCTATATAATGAGAATATTACTCCAGAAATATAAAACGCTAAAAAGTATTCCATTATAAATACTCTTGTAAGTGTGTTAAACTCCCTAAATCGTGTGCAAGACGAGTAGCACTCCTTCCTGCATTTTTAATAGTTCCAAAATAAGGAGATTCACACTCTGCCATTTCAATCTCATGAACATGGTACATTCTACTGCCATACTTCTGTTCATAGTTTGTTGGGTGGTCAGTTATTTCATCTCTTACTATAGCAATACAATTTCCTTTGATTGACCAAACTCTTTGACCACTATCAAAAGTTTCTGCTACACATTGTTCTGGTAGCATAGCTTGTTTGATACCTTCATAGTCTGTTGCTGCCAACTTTTGAGGAATACCTAATCGTTCTATAACTGCTTTTATAAAAGCAGGTGAACGATATAATGATTTTGCTATATCAGATATATTCTGACCATCTAAGTAATATGTCACGATGCTTTTCTTTTCAGCTTCTGTGACGCCCTTTCCTTTGTTCTGTGCTTTTCTCAACTCACGATATCTTACAGTTTCTTCATGTTCTTCTATAAGTTTATTTAATCGTGTAGTATTATAACTAATGTTCAGTATGCTACATGCTTCTTTCTTTGTTATAGGTTTCTCTGCCCTGAGTAAGCTGATTACATGCTGAAGGTTAGCTTCAGTTAAATTTTCGTGTTTTTTAATTCTTGCTGCCAATATCGTTTCCTAATAAAATTATTGCGTAATGAATGATTTTTAGTAAATCATCATGGTTTCTACCTTCCTTCTTACCATATCTCTGTGCGTATTTAATAATGTTTCCTATACAGAAACCTTCGCCATGTTCAGCATCAAATATGAACTCTGTAGATTGTATCTTATTCATACTATAGTGAGCCTCGTACGTTTTTAAAATATGGTTTGTTACCATAGTTAGTACTTTGTCCTCATTAAATTTATACTTAGTCTTACTCACTTTGCTGTTATCCTTTTCTCGTAGTCAGCATAATCTTCGTTCCACCAATCAGGTTTATCACGGTGTGACCATGCTGCAAATGTTGCTTTGTCCAAATGGTAGTAATCACGATAACTCTGTATCGGATTATCATAATCTTTTAGTTCGTCAGGCATAGCTAGACCAAAAGTTGTGAATCCAACTCTTGGTAAATTTACTGGGTCTGGTAGTTTGTTTACTACTTCCATTACAGATTTGTGTAGTTTGCCGTAACGATAGTGGTATTCATCATTCAATGCATTAGCATAGCAATGAACCCACTCATGATTATCCAATGACTCTCTTGCCCAGATTGTGCAAGGATGATTGTACATCATTGGAAGGTAGGGGATGGGTCGTTCCTCTAAAGGTAAGTGTTTTATTCCAGCCTTCTCTTTGTTTAAAACCTCTCGCTCTTCGGCATTGAGGGCACGAGGAACAAACCCTAATAGTTTATCAATCCAAATAGTTGTGCAAAGAATCTGAGCAGCCTCTAGTGGCATCTTAACAATGTGCTTGTCAACATGATACTGTGCTGCTTTATCTAAATCTTCGTCTAAGTAAAATAAGTTCATAGTTTACTTCCAACACTTATAAACGCCACAAAGACGATCTGCGTTTTCTGTAGTTTTACAGTATGGGCAGACTTTTTCTGTCTTTGACGGCTTAATTTTTTTGATATCTTTGAATTTTTTCATAACTTATATTATACTAAAGTTATAAGGAAAAGTCAAGAACTATTTTTTGTCTCCATTAAAAGATGCACTTGATTTACTTGTTCCAGCGTATAAACCAAACCAAGCGGCACCAGCACCCACGATTATACTGATAAGTCCTGACTGCTCAAGGGTTGGCTCTGGTAATTCCATAAACCACATGGTTGAGTAATAAAGTAAAAAGATATATACACTTAAGAAAGCACGGGGAAAAATCCTCCAACTATCTACTGTGGCGGCTAAGTGTATCCACTTTTGCCACGGATTTACTTTATCTTCGTTTTCTAACATGAAGATTTTTTGTTTCAAGTCATTATTTTCTTGAATCATCTCCATAAATTTACTAAGGTCTATTTCAACCTCATTTCTATCCATATCCCCACTAAATTGTCCACTAGGCATGTTCATAGTTTAATCCTTAACTATTTGGCTTGTTCCTTTGCTTTACCCACATTGATTGCAAACCAATCTAATATTTTGTAAAGTTTTCCAACAAATACATCATCTGCTGGAGTAGGAGTTAAAGCCGCTATGATTGAAGCCCCCATGACTAACCATGGTATGACTTGAATCCAACCGATCACCCATTGTAAGAATTCTAACATTCTTATTCTCCGATGCTCTTACGAGCCTTTCCCTATTCATCACTAGGGATTGTATAACCATCAATACTACTCAATCTAATGTCTTCCCACCTATTGGTGTCAAGACGATATAATAATATTGCATCACTTGATGACTGATTAATTTTTACTGGTAGCATATGCTCTTGCAAAGTGCAAGGTATGCTGTACTGACTCCCAGATTTTAAACTTGTAAAAGAAACTTCTACAACATTTGTTTTCAATAGTTCTTTTAACTTGTCAAAACTTACCATCAATTTTCTTTTCAAGGTCTTCAAACCTCTTGAGAATGTTATCCCAGCTTTCAAACTCACATAAATCTTTCGGAGGGTGTGAATCTGTTTCTAGTTTATCTACTCGTTCTTCTAATTCTTCTAGCCATTCTTCGTTTTCTTCAAAGCGTCCTTGGACGACAGGGTTTTTATCAAAAAACTTTGAACCCTTCATCATGGCTCTATAATCTAATAGGAAGTTCCAATACTCACTTAGCGTTTTTAACATAGAAAATTATATCTCCAATTGTTCGTAATTTTTCTACATCTTCATCAGGAATAATTACATCTAATTCTTCTTCAACATCCATAATCACTTGTACTGAATCTAAACTATCAGCACCAACATCATCTATTAAATCCATATCAATACTAATATCTCTTCTATCAAAGTGATCATTTACTATCATGTGTACTGCATCTTCTATACTGATTTTCATTGTTTTATCTTTCCTCTGAAACTTCCATCATTAATAAAGTAATCCATATTAACAATAAAAAGAATCCTACATGATTATTTAGAACTGTTAGTAGTGGTTTCAAAAATTCATAACCTAATAGAACTGATGATACAGCTAATAGTCCAAATATTCCTGTAAATATTTTTAGTAATAAATTTATAAAGTTCATTGTTTTACTACTATTCCTGCCTCACCTATAACTTCTGTTTGAGGTGTTGTGACTCTTCGGTAGTAGATTACTACTTCCTTTAAATCTTTGATGTATCTTTTTATTTCTTGCATATTATATGCCATAAGTTCATAGTCTGGTACTGACATAGCAAAAAATACAAGTTGTCCTTGATCTTTTTCTACTCTTGCAATAAACTCGTCTATGTTCTTCTCAGAAACTACATACCAATAAGGTTCTTTTAGGTCAAGTTCTCTTGGTAGTATTGGTTGTGCTATCTGCCTTTCTATCGGCTTTGCACTAACCTCTAATGTTTTTGGTGGGAATAGGCTGCACGATGATGCTATCATCAGCGGCGTCAATATCCCTGCTATCTTCTTCAATTCCATCAAATACCTCTTTCGTTGCTTTATTAGCTCTCGGTTCTATTAGCCCAGGCTTTGCAGCGGCTAACTTGGTTAAGTTATGTCTTTTAAATATATCAAGATAACGATTCATTTCTTTTTGTGTTTCTTGATTTTTAAGAGCTAACTCATTTAATTGTGAAGTTTGTAGTGCAAAATCATTTTGTAGAGTACTTATTGTTTCCTCTTGAGTTTGAACTGCTACTTCTAATGTTGCATTATTCTGTCTAAGTACTTGGTTGTCTTGCCAAAGCCACCAACAAAGTCCACTTACTACTAGCAATAATGCCAGAAAAAACTGGTTCATGTGTATCTTTCCTCTTTTTCTATGCCGTTGATATAGTGTGTTCCTTTACACCAATCGTATGCGTGTGGATTTTCATCAAATAAAAAGAACTCACAATCAGGTGCTCTCTCTTTTGCTGGGTCTATTAATTCTATCTCTGGGTCATTACTAATGACATAAAATAAAATAATTGCTACTCCCAACTTAAATATCATAATTGTTCTATTTTGATATTTAGTCCTTCAGCACCGTACATCTCTACTACATCACCTTGTTCGGTTCTAAACTTAATAGAGTCTTTGGTTCGTTTTATGACTTTTTTGATTATAAACTCCTCATCATCAGAGTCGCCCCAAACATTATTATAACTTACTTTTAGTTTATATAATGTAATGAACTTCGCTTTGAAGTTTATCCACCATTCTTGAAAGGTTTGTTTTTTAGACATCTGACCAGTCTTTACCTTCAAATAATAATGCTTCTGCTTCTCTTCTTCTGACTAAGCCTTCTAATACTTTACCACCTGCTTTGTTCCATCTTTTAATCTGTGCAGGCACATCATCATATTGTCCTGCATTTACAACTTTAAGCATTGTGGAATTATTTAGATTAGTCGGACCGAGATTATATGTCCATGATACCAATGCATCAAACATGCACTGGTCTAATTGATTCTTTACTGCGTTGAGTACATGTGTTTCGTACTCTACTAATTCTTCTAAGAGCATTTCTTCTGCTTGGTCTTTGGTAATTGTCATACCTTCTTCAACACCTTTGATGTGTCCATAACCAATTGTCCATACTCCTACTGCGTCTTGGTATGCTTCCAATTCGCAACCTTCAAACTTTTTAATAAGGGCTAAACCCTCTGCTGATATTTTCATATTGTAAAACTTTCCCCACAGCCACACTGTGCTGTTTCTTGTGGACTGGATATTTTAAATTGTTCGTTGAGTCCATCTTCTATCCAGTCAATGTGTATCTCCTCAACATAGCTAAATGTCATTGGGTCTACTGCTATCATGCCGTAGAACACCGCATCACTTAATATATTTGGCTCTTCCAAATAACTTAAGTCATACGACCACCCATTACAGCCACTAGGGATTAGACCGAGTCTTATTCCCCATACTTGTTTTCTTTGCACCTTTTGTTTTAGCCTTTCTAGTGCTGGCTCCGTTACCTGTAACACGATTTATTTGATTCTCTAGTTTCTTTTGCAATTTATTTGCATAGTCTAGTAGTTCTCTGTCTTGTTCCTTTCGCTTTGCCTTAGTGCGAAGCACACTCTTGCGAGTGCGCTTCGTCTTGGGTCGCTGACAATATACAATCAAACGAGATGCCCTACGCTTGCAAGCACTGCGATTCCGAAAAAGCATGATAGGAACAACTGTTCCATTACTTCTTGTACATCTTCGTTTTTCTGTATTTGTCTAAAACTATTTATAATTGTTCTCACTACACACCTCCGCACTTATTAAGTTTAAGTACAGATGATGCTTTTCTAGTTTCTTTCGCATTTAATTTGCCATCGCTATTCTTGTCAGCATAGCTAAATAAACTTTTTCTGACCTTGCAGCCTAGAGATTCAAATTCTTGAACAGTAATGAAGCCGTCTCCATTCATGTCAAATTTTCTCATTCTCCAATCATCTGCAAATGCGTCTGAAACAAATAGTGATAACATTACTACTGATAGTAGTTGTTTCATTTAATTTATCTCCAATACTTTACGATTGGAATTCGGAGTTTTAGACAAAGCGATAGTTAATAGTCCATCTACTAATTCAACAGAGTCTACTTTTAAGTCGTTATTTAAAATAAACTTTCTCTCAAAAGATTTAAGACTAAGTCCTTGATGTACAAATCTTTCTGTATCACCAAGTTTTCGTTCTTTTCTCCCCTTGAGAAGCAATTCATTATCTTCATGAATTACCTCTAGTTCTTCTTTTGACCAACCTGGGATTGCAACTTCTATACGATAATTGCCAGTCTCCACGTTTTCAACTATGTTATATCTCGGATATGATGTGTCGGTATTTTGCAATAGCCAATCATTATTCATACCAAGCCAAAATTTACTAATATCAATCGTCATTATTTTCTCCTAATTTCCTTTTCAGTAAAACTATGCCCACCCTTTCGGTATGGACGCCAATGTGTAAGAACCATTCCTACACTTCAATAGTAATTATATCAAATTTGTAACCTAAAGTCAACAATTATTTTTTGGTTAGTCCTCAAAGTCAATCTTACCCATCTCTTTCATGTAGTCAAGAGTGGAAGATATACCTTCTCGTTTACCAAAGCTGTATGCTGCCCATACGCCTATCACTAAAATTATCAAGTATGCTGTATCTATGTTCATATTTTTTCTCCAATGTTAATATTATACCAATTTTATAACCTTAAGTCAAGTAAAATTTCAAGGATACCTAAAAATAGTTGTTGACAAGTGGTCTCTCTTTTGATATAATATATGTATAAAAACGAAAAGGATTAGATATGATTACATTAGAACTCGTTAAAGAGTTTGATGCACAACAAAGTGGTAATACAGGCAGTTGGGTAAAACAATACATGCCAAACTATTACTCACTTGACGCAAAGAACAAAGGAAGATATGGAGAACAATTCTTTCTTTCACTCTTCAGCGATACGGATATGAAATGTAATGATAATAATGCTGACCATGATTTTGTAGTAAATGGACTCAAGCTAGAACTTAAATTCTCACTTGCTTCCAATCAAAAAGGCAAAGGTGTCTACGATAAATTTACTTTCAATCATATCGGATTGCACAAACAATGGGACTATCTAGTACTTGTTGGTGTCAATCCACCTGTTGAACTTGCTCATGTTCGTAGAGGACATGAATATTCAGAGGAAGTAAGAGCATATTGTATATCAAAAAAGGACTTAAAAAGTCAACTAGATATGCTACTTACTCTGAATTATATCTCACATCAACAAGGAGGCAAGGCAGGAAATAATGATGATTACATGGTCACTGACTACCAAAAGATACTCAAATGGGACGGAATTAAAAGACTAGATGAAATTATATAAGAAAGGTCGTTGGACTACTAAAGAAAGACAACTATTGAAAGAGAACTATAATGTTCTCTCACTTGATGAAGTTTCTACTCGTCTTATGAGAACTCCTTCCAGTATCACATCACAAGTAAACTATCTTCGCAAAAGAGGATGGACATTTAATAGGAGAACCGATGGAAGTAATTGAATTTCCCAGAATGAAAAAAGCAGATGAATTATCTAACAAACTTACAGCAGCACTTATCAGTGAGGCGAAACGGCTTGGTCTTGATACAATGAACGAAGATTTTGTTTTTGACATGGCATGGGTACATAAATTCATCAAAGCAACAGTTGACAATCAATGCAACATTGCAAATGACCTCTGTCGGCTTACAAGAGCGCAAGGAATAAAAGAATGAAGAAAGCAATATTATGGATAGTAAACAGTTGGAGAAGAGTCATGGATGCAAGATATAATCCACTGAGATTCATTGCAGACCCTAGCATACAAACTTACTTCACAGTTGTACTCTTTACAATGTGGAGTGTTTACTTTGGACTTCTTGCAACTTACTACTTTGGATGGGTAAACTACAATATTCTGATGAGTATTCTCATTCATGTCGCAGTTATACTTCCAATTTCTTTTACCAATGCAGTCTTTTATGATGCTGAGAAAAACAACAGCAAGTGGCTACAGAGGTGGTATGACTAGAGTTAACTGTAGAAACATGCCTGTGGAGAAAGCCATTCGGCAACTCCGAAGAAGACTAGACCGTGATGGTCTCAAACTCCGACTCAAGGAATTAGAGTTCTATGAGAAACCAACTTCCAAACGAAAGCGAAAGAAAGATGCAGCGATAAAACGCCAACAAAAAATCACTTCTGAACATAAGAGATACTTAGCACGGAAACCACGCTACAAGCGATGAGTTTTAAAATCTTCCGAGAGAAGTCACTATGGGTTTTTGATTTTTTACTCACAATTGTACTTGGTTCACTTCTCTACTTCTTACTATTTCTAGATGCAATGAAAGAATTTTTTTCTCGTAGCAACTTTAGAACTACTTGGCAAAGTAAGCATAGAAATTCCTACCCGAGCAAATCAAATTTCAAGCAAGTCAACGAAAAATAATATATTTTATCATTTCACTAAGCCGAAGTAACCCACATTTTCATCCACCTACGAAAGAAAATTCTTGTATTTTTGATAAAGTTATGGTATAATATTTATAATTAAATTAAGATGGTTACCAAGACAATCATTAATTATCATTCTTCGCAACAAGAGCATTATCGGATGTGGAACATCAAGCAATGCTCGTCGCGTAAGCGTAAGAGCATACCTTGTTACTCAGACGATTTATGCGATTGCTTATGATATTGTTATGTCAATCACATCAACCCCAAAGAAACCAACCATCTTACTTCGGTTTCTTCCAATTCCCAATTTTCCAACGATTAACTACAATTACGCCAAAGTCGCCGATATTTTTTACCGACCATTAACCATTTCATATCACAAAAGTACTTATTGGTTTATGTTAAATTATGTGGGTAAAGGGTAAAGTTTTTGTAAATTATTCCTAGTCTGTTTTAACCCCGTTGCAGAGTTAAGTGCACCCGTTGCGGGTTTAGGAAAGTTTGTATAGAATTATTACTAGCAAGATGCTAAGCATTGTAAAGTAGACTTGTACCGCACCATACTTAGCAATCTGTTTATCTAGTCTTAACATTAATCTCGCTGTATCATACGAAGATTTCGTACTTCAGTAGTAAATGTTATGTTCTCATCTTGTAAAGTCACACCTAGCTCGTTTCTCAACTGAGGTATAGGTTGAGGACTCGTGACTACTTCAAAATACTCCCCATGTTCTGCTATAATTTTACGCAGTTTATCATTTCTAGGAAATATTTTAGCAAATCTTTTATTATCTATCGCCATTAGTACTCCTCTTTATAGATGATTTGGTATCCAGCTAAATCTTCTTCAGCATTATGTTCAAACTCGTACAATCTATCGTATAGATTTTTCAAGTCTTTCTTCGGACTCTTCTCTAGTCCCATAATCCAATCAGCTTTCATATCCAAAATCTCTGATATGTTTTCTACTATTTCACGCTTAGTAATAGGGTCTTCGCCTGTTTTTGTTTTGTACACAGTCTTTTGGTATACGCCTTCACGACTTAGTTTTCCAATAATAGATTTCACACTTTTGTTCATTTCTTTACTTAGAATTTCTACTGTATCTCGTGTAGGATTAGCACTATACAACTCTTTCATGTATTGTACCTGCTCTTCAGTATAGTTCACACTCATACTATTTCTCCTAAATTTATATCGTTTTCTAACTGTTTATCTACCTCTGCTAGAATAGTCCTGACTTCATCATCAGTTAATGACCACTCTGTCTTGAGTTTCCTAACGCTTTGATTGAAACTAAGACCATTTCTTATGTTATCTTCATGGTCTAGTTCCACATTAATCTTAATGCCTTGTCCGATGTGCATCAGCATCCTCCCTTTGCATCTCATCAATGCAATCTTGAATGGTCATATTGCCAGCAACGAATTCTTCATGTCCTGTTTCATCTTCGTACTGTGCATCGCCATTGTTGTAGATAGTAGTCCATAATTTTCTACCATCTTTGTGGGCTTCCATAGCCATGTACTTGACTTTCTTTGCCCAATCTTCTGCAGCAAGAACTAATCTTCGTTCTTCTACTAAATCTTTATATTGACTCATAGTTTCTCCACTATTAAATAAATTCCAAAAGCACCTGACATAAGTGCTAACCATAGATAAGGGTCTGGCATTATATATCACCTACCTCTCTTTTCTCACTTCTAGCAACTTCAAATCCATTTGGATATCTCTTTTCTAGTTTTTTAATGTTTTCTTGCATAACTTCCTCTGGTGTATACCCAAGTGCCATGCACCCTTGTATCCAATACCATAGGACATCTCCGAGTTCTCTTTTCATGTGAAATCTGTTTTCTTCGTTCATTTCTTTACCTTGAAACAAGATTTTCTTCATGACTTCGGCAAACTCTCCTGACTCTGCCAGCATACCTATTGCACTTGTCATAAGTCTACTCCACCCAATATCAGGGTGTTGTCTACCTAATCTCATAAAGTGCTCACCGAAAGCATACTCGCTTTTAGACTCATTACTTGTAGTAGTGTCTACAAATTTAGCATAATCATTCAGCAACTTTCAACTCCTGCGAATTGATAGTTAGCACATCAGCACCCATTTCAATGGCGTCTGTGATTACTTTTCTCATAGCATCAGCATTATCTTCTGCCTCTACTACTATAACAAGTTCTGTACTTATTTTAAATTTTTTCGCTGTTTCCATAGTTTCCATACTTATTTACCCAGACTTTTTAAGTCTGACTCCGTAATGTATTGGTATGCACCTTTGTTATATACTATACCAATTTGTTTTCTTCGTTTCTCTACTAATCGTTGTGCTACTGCTTCTCCACACTCTAGGCAGGTTATGTAGCCAAGATTAGCCCGTTCCATAGGGATATCGTCCCCACACTCATTACACCACATCTTCTAACTCTATTTTATCAAACACAAGTTGATTAGATGTAATCCATCTGCCGTCTTCAAGCTGAATATCATACCACTTAGGGTTTTGATATCTCACATGACCACTCCAGTGCTTCATATAGGCACTTTCATCAGAAGGTTTCTGAATACATATAATAGTGCTACCATTGACTTTAGTGCCAATGCTGTAATTTACATTTGGATTTCTCTTCCAATATGGTTTATACTTTGCCATAATTTCTCCTTTTAAATATAGTGCTATTCCTCGTCAAAGTCTAAGACTTTTTCTTTTAACTTGCTCAGAATACTACTATACTCAAGAGTGAGATTTACAATTTCCTCGTTCATTTCATCTAACTGTTCCATAGCAGTCTTAAGGTCATCTTCTACTAAATCAAGATGACGCTTAAGCAATGCCACTTCTTCTCTATTGTTAAGTTGCTCTTTACTCGGAAATTGTATTATCTTTGCCATAATTAAAACTTTGGTCTGTTGTTGTTAAAGTACATTATTATTAACATTAGGGCAAAAGCGATTGCGACTGCGATGTCCATTCTATCTTTACTCCTCTGCGTACTAATTCGTTTACGCACTTTACTCTTAATTTTGGTTTCGCATTACTACTATTAATGTAGTCAAACAACTCTTGTTTTGGAGTGTTCTTCATGTAGTAGTGCTTGAATTTCTTAACAGGTATGTGTGTTGACATACTTGCTCTCTTGTAGTTAATTCTCTCACTTGGTTTAAATTTACTCGGCATTGTTTCCTCCTCTTGTATTGTCTTTTGCCATATGACCACTTACCATAGTCACTTTAGTTTTGTACTCTTGTTGTACTCTTTCTTCTACATACTCCACGATTAAATCTCGTATGTTTGTCCATGCATCGTATTCGTACGAGAAACTGTTTAGTGCATCTTCAATAGCATCTTCAATCCATAGGTCTGATACTATCACACGGTGGTCGCCTATTCTGTCAGGATTATCACTATCAAATGCCCATGCATAGTCCAGTTCATCTCGTACTTCTTCAACACTGAAGGAAATGAATACATGCTCTTTCTCAACATCTACTTTGTTGTTTATCTCTGCACCTGTAATCATCTTGATACTACCCTCACTTGACCAACTGTGCCTTGTACTTCATCTTCTTGCTTTACTGATACTTCAGCAAAACCACCTTTCCAAAAGCCTATTGCTTCTCTGCGTGTAAGTTCTTTTCTTACTGCCGCACCGAACTTGCCTACAACATCTTTGTGTTGGAGTAGTTCTAAATTGTCTAGTTGCATAATATCTAAGTTCATTGTTGCCTCCTATGTGTTGTCGTTATCTTGATACTTTACTTTGTGTTTTTCAAAACGAGAATACTTTGATTTATCTCGCATACGAACTGCCTTGCAAACTTTGCGTGCATACTTCGCTACTAAATTTTGTCGTTTCTGTTTTTTCATAATAAGAATATTATACAGGAGTTTGAGAATATTGTCAAGAAATTTTTTTGATTTGGGGTGAAAAATTTGATGTGGGGGGAATTTGGATAATAAAAAACCTCATTGTCGGTATAAGCGCTGCGCTAGTCTTAAACTCTTGTGCTTACCATCTACAATGAGGTGAATAAAGATCTCTTTGTTTATGGACTTTATCCCTAAAGCCATTAGAAAAAGGGGGTAATTTCCTCGTTTGACAAGTTCTCAAACTACCCATAAAGCGTCTTGCCTGTCCTCTATTTAGCTGTTCACAGTTGCTTTTCATGGTACAGGGCATCATATTCCTACTGATATCAACCCATGAGGTTTTCGTGTTGATTATAAGCGCTCTGCTTCCTCAACACATAGTTTTGATACTGTGCTCTCATATCTTGGTGGTGCTACTCTGGGAGGGTTGACAGGTAAACCTGAATCTCGCCTAAGCCAATCTTTCGCACTCGCACTCTGAGTATCCATGTATTTATCATATATAGGGCATACTTACTTATCATGTTCTGCTAAAGTGAGCCGTTCTTATGGTAGTTCTCACACCTACCTAGAGCAGAGACTATCTTAAACATAAATGTGTTAGTTTCTTCACTCTAGTAAGATATAGTATGTTTCCAATGCATTTATTTGTTAGCATACTACTCTTAAGACTATGCAATGCCGTGAGTAGGTTTATTTGTTGGCGTTAGCTCAACCATTTCTTTTTACCTGTTGCACTCGGGGTTTCGCC
>TARA_R100001480_G_scaffold7924_1_pt1 | contig 23495 bp, 6 predicted proteins | sample TARA_R100001480 | Tara Oceans TARA_R100001480 (sample SAMEA2622212) | marine metagenome | biome: marine biome (ENVO:00000447); feature: mesopelagic zone (ENVO:00000213) & marine oxygen minimum zone (ENVO:01000065); material: "saline water (ENVO:00002010), including plankton... | reverse complement strand
AACATTTTGAATAGTTGCTGCATTAACTGCGTTTCCACCATGTCTACCAGTCCAAACTCTATACGCAGTGCTTTGAGGAGCTAGTAAAACGAAGGCATAAGAACTACCTGGTGATAGATATATTGGTTCTGGGAAGGTAAATTTGGTTCCTACACTTGCACTCTCTGGATCCGATTGGATTAAAGTAACTTCATTTCCATTCGCATCAGTTCCTCTTGGTCTTAAAGTTACACTTTTACCTAATACTACTCTAGATGGTCTAGCATCACCAGTTACAGTCCTTATCTCACATCTAATTGGTGAATTAGTTACAGTATCCACTGTAGCAAAGAAAACTTCCACAGAGGTAATAAATGCACCATTTAAGTCTTTGTTTGCACCCACTGCACTAGGTGAATTGACATTACCACCAACTACAAAGGTTTGTGCCAAGGGATCATCATACTCATCTGGTACAACCTCATGTACAGAATTAGCAGTAACAGAACCCGATAAAACACCATTAATATTTGTTGTATTTGTGGTGGTGGTTGTTGTTATAGTATCCTGCCACTCTTCAACGGTTCCAAGAGCGTCATACCTTGTTTCTGCAGCGATTACACCAAATTTTTCTGCAGGACCCACGTTTTCATTTGTAGAACTAGATGTTAATTGAAAACTTTTAGAACCTGTTTGTATTTTAACAGTTGGAGCAGGTTGTGAATGTGGATCACGAATAAAGCATGATCCAATTAAATCACCAAAATCATCCGTAACCAATTTTAAATCTTTTACATATGCCTCTGCCTGACTTTCAGTTCCAACTAACTTCGATCCTACAGTAAGGTATCCGTAGAAATCTCCTTGAGCTTCTTCTGACAATGATTTTGTATCAATGTTTAACACTTCTATAGAAGGAGTATACGCACTAGGTATATCCAATAATCCAGTGCCTTTTGTATATGGATTTTTTAGATAAGTTTCGGTGGGATTTGAGAATGAACCAGATTTATGATTTGGTTGACATATTCTAAATCTTGCAATAATATTACTATTTGAATCGTATGCAACGACAGTTTCTCCAATTGTGAACGTACCACTTGAACCATTTTCAGTTCCACCTGGTTGTTTAACTATTTCCAATAATTTAGGAACTATATCAAATATTTTCTGACCGTCTATAAACAAATATAGACGTAAATGATTTGAAAATCCTCCAGATACAAATTGTATGTTTCTAGATCTCATAAAATCATCACTGGATGAAGAAACTAAATTATTTTGGATAGTAGTATCTGTATTGCTAAAAGTAGCACTATCTCCAGTGGAAGCATTAAAATTAATTGTTTCGCTATCGAAAAGAGTAAATCCAGCAGTTCCTCCTCTTCCGAATGGATCAAATCTTTGTTCCGTAGAATGTAGATTAATAACTTGTCTTCCAATATCAAAGTTTAAAGATAGATTCTGTACATTGTTAGAACCTGTCTGTTGTATATTTTGATTAGGAAGTTGTATGGTTCTTGTCCAAACATCAGATCTTGGATCTAATTGTATAGAACCTCTAAACACGGGCAATTCATATGGATTTACATTAATAACATCATCTTCACCATTGCTCTCTGTTGCATATGGTTGAGATATCCACTCAACCTCTTCATAATTTAATGTTACAGAATCTCCAGTTTTTCTAACATTTGAATCCAATAAGTCAAAGTTTGTATTAAAATCTAGTTTGGATATATCAACTGATGCAGCTGGAGTTATTTGAGAAGCTAATGTATCTCTTGTTCTAAAGGGTATAAGTTCTTGAGCATTTGGATTTACTTGTATTGATGATAGATTACGATTAATAAAATTATAATTTTTGAATGCATCTACAAAGAATCCTGTTTTAAATCTATTTCTTCCCTCTTCATCTAATATTTGCAAACTTTGAGCATTTGTTTCTAGTAATGATAAAGTGGTCACTTCCTCCAAGTTAGTTACTCTATCTTCAATATCTCCTATATCTCTCATAGTAAATCTACGATTATCAGTCAATACCACTGTCCCATCCTGTGGATTAAATAAGTAAGATGGCAATAATATTGTCGCCAATTCCATTGATTCACCAGAATTTACTGGTGGTTTAGGATTTAATGAGGGGACACCCTTTTCGTAAATAAACTTACCAAATTTATTAAGATATAATTTATCTATTCTAGGAAGATAATGATTATAACTGACGATAGAAGATTCATTAGGAGTTATATACCTTAAAATAGATGTGGCACTAAAACCTCTTTGATTAAAATGGAAAGGTGATCCAGTGTTTGAACCGACGATATATTCTGACACTCTTGGTCTAAAATCTAAAGTGTCTGTAGCTCTTATATTTTCTGAACCTATGGATGGTATATCTTTAGAGAATCTATCATCATCGTAACTTTCTACGGTGAATACATCACCGTCATCTGACGAAACTGAATAAAAATCAAATACTACTAATAATTGACCACTTGGTTCAGGTACATTTTTATTTCTTACAAGTCTTGAATAATCGTAAAATTCATTTCTTTGACCTTTATCCAACGTAAATGAATTTGTAATATTTTTAAATTTTCCAAGTTCTATTGATTCAATATTTGTTGTTATATTTGATTCGGAAAATTTAACTGAATCTCCAGAACTAAATTTACCACTTGAAATATAAACAATCTCTAAGGCATTTGGATCTCCACCAACGTTAGATGAAACCACCCTTGCAACTATTTGCGAGTCGGATGATAAGATATTTTCACCAACAATTATATTATCACTTGCACTAATAGAAGCAGGAAATACCAATTTATCTAATGTTGGTGCAGATGTGTTTGTTGATTCATATACAGCTAAAAATTTAACAACATCAGGAAGATTCAATGATATTTCTTCATCCTGAACTCTTAATCCATATCTTTTATCAAATGTTAAACCATCCGATATTGAACCCCCATTACCTGATGCAGTAGCACCAGATATTGATTTTCTTGATTTATTAATAATTAATTTTCTACTTCTAACATATTCTTTTAACTTTGACCTTATCTTTGTTTTTATAAGAGTTACGTTTACATCAACATTAGTTTGAGTTAAATTTGTAAATTGAATATCGGCACCATTATTATTGTATTTAAACCTCTCCTTTGATAATGGTTGTGGTGCTCCGTCAGAATTTTTAAATACAGAATATCTTTCCTGATCAAAAGTTTCAAATATTACATTAGGTATGGCGGGTGAAAAATCATTCTGACTATTCAATGACAATGTATTACCAGACACACTTTTACCTATTAGTTGTGTTGATATTTTGATACTAGAATCTGATAAATCTACTTTCGATATATTTTGATTATCAAGTGGAGCATATAACTTACCAACTCCCCTGATTATGGGTGCAGCTGCAAACATTTGCACTGTGCCACCTGCTACAAGGAGTCCTTCATTACGCACTCCAGATACATCATTATTATCTCCAGAGTGAGTTAATGTTATTGAACCATTTGCATTTATATCTGTTACTTTATTGAAAGTACCCACATCTGCACCTGGTTCCGTAAACACAACCATGGATCCTTTTCTGAGTCCAGAAAAACTGCCTGATATAGGAGTGGCTGTTTGACCGTTATTACTTATTATAACCTCTGTTACATTATTGGGTAATCTAAATTTTTCTGGAACCGTATCTGCTAAAAATTTAGCACCATCTTTTACAGATTTAATGCTTTGAGTTGTAAATGCCGTTACAATACCAACTATTCTAGGAAAATCTATACCGTTAATTTGTATCTGTTCACCTCTTACAAAAGATCCTGATGTATCATTTAATTTAATTAACGGTGAATTATCACCATCTTGAACAGCAAATCCACTTGCTCCACTATTTTTTCCTTTAACAAATGATCCAGAAGGTAGTTCTGTGTTACTAATTGGTTGATTTAAGGTTAAATTTGTATTTGTTTGTATGTCATATAATCTTAATTCCCATCTAGTTGTTACATTGACATAAGATGCGTCTTCTAAATTAAATGAATATACTCTTGCACTTCCAATATTTTCACCTTCTCCCTTAAAATTATCAAATAATTGAATGGTGCTTCCCTGTACAGCAAAACCCTTTGTTACATTGTTTAACTTTAAAATATTACCCATCTCAAATCCAACACCAACATCACTTCTTATTCCAACTTCTCTTGGTTTTTCAACATCTACTATTTCTGTGCCTGTATTTTCAACATTATATCCTCTCACATATGCCTGACCAGCACTTATTTTTACACACATTAAATCATCAGATGGATCATTACCCTGATCAGTAGTATCATCTGCAAAAAATAATCCGTTATTACCTTGGTTATCATTTAAAGAATTAAACAAACCTATTCTATATTGATCTACACTATAATCACCCGACTCCTCAAAAGTTCTCTCTGCAATCCAATCTCTTATTTTATTATAATCACTTTTAACAATTATTTTTTTAATTTTACCTTCATCGACTCTCATGAGTTCGACGAAATCAGTATCATTTTTATCACTTAATAATTTTTTACTTAAAATTAATTCTATTTTTAATCTATCAGCACCTGGTGCAGCAAAATTAGTAAATCCCTTTGCATTATCAAATAAACTACTATCTTCTTTTGCATTTACTAATAACTCATTTATTTGCAATCCAATTCTGTAAGAAGAATTATTAGTATAATGATCTAATATTAAAGTTTGATCTGAAACATTGACAAAAAATCCTCTTATAAAGTATACACCCTGAGAAATAAAAGCAGCTGATCCAATCGCAGTCGCATCTGTGGACACTAAAGATGCAAATGGTGTATTGGCATTTATTGTTGTGTTTCCATACAATACTGATTCATTAGAACTTAATGATTCACCATCAGTAAATGTACTAAATTCTGAATTTTTATTTCCACTTAAGTAATTAACATATAAAGTGACATCACTTACATTAATTTCATCTGGTAAAGCAATAAATTTAACAATCGCTTCTACTCCAGATTCACTTCCTACAATTTTTTTTCCTAAGTAATTATTAATATATACAGAAATATCAACATTAAAATTAGTTGCATTTAATTTTACAGCACTAAATTGATTATCAAAAAGAATTCCTCCAGGAATCACCACAGATCCTTCTTTAAATATATGATCACCAAATTTTTCTATTTGATTTTGTAATATTGATTGTTGTGATGTTAATTCTCTTGCCTGTACTGGAAATCCAGGTTTATATAATACTTTATGAAAGTTTTTTGAACTATCATAATCATCATAATATGGGCTTGCATTTAAATTAATTTTTTGGGTCATTTTTCTTAGAATTCCAGAATGATTTTAACATCTTCTTTTTGTCTGATGTTTCTTGTTACTTCTTTACGATTATCAATGTAAATAATATCACCAGTCTTTTTATTTATTTCAGGAGCAGCTAAACCATTTTTAAAATCAACACCTAAATTTATTTGTTTATTATTAACAGTTGTTGTAATTCCTGAAAAATTACTATCGGGTGTTTTATTTGAAAAAAGACCACCTGTTGCTTCTATATCATCTGTTGATCCAAAATCGATTACTTGTCCCCTTTTATCAATATCAGAAAAATCTGTTGTATCATTTGTAACTGGGTTTAAATTCAAACTTCGATCTTGAATATATTTTAATACAAATGTTTCTTCATCATAAGAGGTTATTATCCCTCTTGCAGTAACACCTACATTATCAATGACACGATCTTGCTTTATACCTATACCAATTAATTCATCAAATCCCCCACTTGGAGCATTAATACCTGTTTTAAATTTGATAGATGATACTGATGAAAATTGTGTTGTTGTTAAAATACCTGTATTATCTTGTCCTGTAGGATTTTTAATAATACCAACCTGAGCAAAATGGGTATCAGTAGGAAAATCTTTAGTAGAGTCGTCAAATCTAGAATATATTAAAACCTTATCTGCACCTAATTCAGTATAAATATCAAATCCATGACCTTTTGAAGGAGGAATGATTGGTATTAAAATAGCTCTATTATCGTCTGTTCCTCCAAAAGGTAAACTACTTAAATCAACTTGTGCAAAGGTATAACCAGATCCCCCAGATGTTACAACAACATCTGTAATTATTCCACCAGTAACAGTCACTAATGCTCTAGCACCAGTACCATCACCAAGAATATTGCATACATATGATTTATCTAAATTACCATAATTAGCTCCTGCCTTTTTTATATAAACTGTTTTAATTTGGTTTTTATTTATATCAGAGTCACCAGATTCTCTTACGGATTGTATTTGTGAATCACTTGATGTTGACCAGTCATTAGGTAATACAATATATTCAATCGAATCAAATTTTATAACATCACTTGGATCAACTGTAAATAAGTATTTCCATATGTATCCATCATTACTTGTCCCTGCTGGTGCTGGTTCTAAATCGGTAAACGTGGGTTCATCTTTACTTGCATTTCCCTTTGCTTCATTTCCAGTTCCAAATCCACCATTCTGTAGACATATATAAACTTTAAATTCTGACGTAATAACATAATAATTTGTTCCGTAAAGACCACCTTGTCCATTAGGTGTTGGATTATTTTCACTCAAAGAATAATCATGTCTATACATGTCATAACTTTTGTTTGCAATCCAACTATGTTTTTTTACCACCCTTCTTATATTTGAAGAATTTATTTTTTTACCAAATAACGAAGTATCTCGATAGTGAGTTAAATATTGTAAATTATCTACAGGATCTGGTGCACCTTCCGTATTCCAAGTACTTGTTCTTCCAAATCCAACTTCTGGTGTTTCTCCAGTTTTTCCTTGAGGATTTGGTAATCCTAAAAATACATAGTACGAATTGTTCTCATTCAAGACAGATTCTACAAAATTACCTGCATTCGTTATTCTAAATTGATCTGTTACTACTGCTGGCATATTATTAGTTTTTTAGATATTTATACAAGATTTTTAAATAAGTCATTATTCTGGAATTATGGCACCTGTTTGTTCGAATGTTTTGTCTCCTGCTACTCTCTTTAAAGTTGGGAATGTTGATATTCCAAGTGCTGTGGTTAATCCAACAGTTGAACCAGTTACTCCAATTGATATTGGATTTGATCCCCTTATAACATTCGTAATAGATCCAACTGAATATTTACCAACAGGTTGATTCGTAGATCCTGTTATCTCAATACCAGTAACTACAGTATCAGATTTAATCAATGATGTTAAGATTCCAGTCGATCCAGATTTTGTAAAGGCAGCTACAGTATAAATGTTATCAACAAAAGTTGTTCCAATTCCAATGACATTGGAATCATTTTGATTAATTGATATGACACCATTACCAGACCTTGTATCAAACACGTAGATTGGATTTCCAACATTCTCAACAATACCAAATGAAACTGGGTGGATACCACTTTGATAAGTCTTTAAATTAAATTTAATTCCTAATTTACCATCAAATATGGTAGTTCCTATACCCGTGATTACACCAGAGTTTTCTAATATTACTGTATTAGATGAACCTCCTTCCTCTTTTGTAGTGGATACCACTTCAGAAATTTCAAATAATTCATTAGGACTACTGATTAGAACTTGAGGTTTTATTGTATATCCCAAACCAGGGTTAACAACTAATATATCCGTGATAGAACCACTAGCATTAATAGTTGCTGTAGCAGTTGCTGTTGTACCCACTCCAACACCAATTACTGGTGGTGCTGATAGTTTGATAGTAATATCTGAATCATAACCCAATCCAGAATTAATAATGTTAAATCCCGTCACAGTTCCTGCTGTTGAAACATTAGCAGTTGCAGATGCTTTAGTCGTATCTTTAAATTTTGAATCAAATATTTGTAAAGATTGTTTAGGATCATCATTTGATGCCGTCGCCTCATATTCAAATAATCTTGTATTATCTACAAAAATAGATGTTGATGATGAAGTAATATCGGAAATTATTTTGGCAACAGGTGTTATTCTAGGTTCAATACTTGACCTTTTTTTAGAAATAAGAATTTTATTTATTATTTTATCCTCTTTCTGTTTCAATAAATTCAAAGGTCTGCTTACCTGTTCACTAATACCTAATTCTACATAAGGATTTGTTTCTAATGTTTGTGATGTATTTAAATTATAAACTGTTCTACGGCTCTGTTCAACAACTTCTTCACCTTTTTTAATTTGCACTTCATCACCTGGTTCTATAATTAGTTTTTGAGCAAGATTTATAGTAGAGTCTTCACCAGCAGTTCCCCTGTAGAATAAAATACTAACATCATCACCCTGACTAGCACCAGTTTCATCAATTGTTTTACCAAGTAATGGTTCTTTAAAACTTAATACACTACCACCAACAATAGTGTAAGCTTTTGATGGTTCTTGTATTATACCATTTACAGTTACAATAAAGAAATTTTCCAAGTTTACATTTTTATCAATAGTGTCATCATCTTTTTCAACACTTATAAGTTGATTATTAATTTTTAAAGGAAAACTAGAACGTATCCCATCTTGTAAATTTTCAATAGAATCAATATATTCAAATTTACCAAACTGCCATAAAGCAAAACTGTCATTATAAATTTTTTCAATAGTTAATGTAGATTTTGATTCTAATTGACTTAATTTACCACTTGTTACTAATCCAACTGCTTCTACAACATCTCCCTTTTTAAATCCAAAACCTGAATTTTCTATTTCATATTCAGATATTTCAAACATGGTGCTTCCAATACCTGTGGCAGCTTTAACTTTTGCTGTCACTCTCAAATCAGTTCCAGTATCAGTTGTAGGACCAATTCCTAGTCTAGAGATACCTTTAATTGATAGATTTGAGTAAGATGGTTCAGAAACAAATATCTGAGGAGTTTTATAACCAGAACCTCCAGAATTAATAGTGAATATAGCAGTACCACCAACTCCCGCTACAGCAGAAATATCTGCACCACTACCTACATTCTCACCAACATCAACACTAAATACATCTTCACTTATTTTTGTCACTGATAACTGACCATTGTTTAATTGTGAATTACTTGTCGATGCAGGATCTGTTGATCTTGGATATGAATGAGTTGTTTTAAAGGCATCTTTCGAACATGTAAAGAAAAAACTATTATCTGAGAGTGTAATAACACTAGTATTCTCTAATCCATGATTATCAGAAGTTATTGTTAAAGTTCCATTTACAGGATCATATGATGCATCAGAAGGTGTTAAATTACCTGATCCTCCAGAAGTAATTGTTATTGCATTTGGATTTGCATTTATAAAACGATGTTCATATCCAGGATCTCGGACGGTAACTCCTATAGAAACAACATCACTATATCCCGAACCAAAGGTTAAATTAGGATAATATGGATATATATTTCCACCCGAAGTATATGAATTTGATGTAGAACTCTTTCCAATTGATACTGTAAATACATTAGTTGCTGCTATAGAAATAACCTCATATTCATTATTTCTTATAAATCCACTTGGGAAAGCAGGATTAAAGGTCAAATTATTAAGTAAAACAAAATCACCTGATCCATTAAATGGATGTTCATTAAGAGTGGTGACTGTCATGATACCTGTAGTATTTGTATAATCCGCACTAATCACACCGATATCAGAAGAACTATATGGAGTTCCGACTATGCTTGTTATTTGTCCTGATGCATTTGTTAGTGGTTTAACTTCTGAACCTACTAAAGGAGCATATCCCAAACCATTGACAGTGTTACCTATTGCTATGGGTACACCACCTCTTGGCAATTGATTATTATTAATATTATTAGATATGAAAGGATTTCCATTTTCATCAGTAATACCAGTGAATAATATTGTTGTAACTCCAGAGGCACCAGTGCCACTTTCTAAAATTTTAAAGTTTTTATTTTGATTAAATTCAGTTGAAGGTGATTGGAATATTCCATTAATCAATAATATACCACTTCCACCAGTTGATCCTAATCCCACAGTATTAGCTCCACCAACTTTTAATATAAAATCAGATTTTATTCCTGTAAATGAATCTGAAATATCATCAAATATTTGATTGGTTTCATAATTATTTCTTAAATACACTCTACCAGAAAACTCAGAGGTAGGTGGATTTAAATCATTTATAGTTTTTTCACCAGTCAAATCACCTCTAGGAGCTCTAGTAAAATGTAGATCTTTACCGTTAATATGATAAGATCCTCTAAATCTTGTTACAGTAGTTCCGTCATTATGAGTTGTTGAAGCAGATCCAACAAAAGCACGTTTAACTTGAACTGTGTTAAATGTTCCAGATGTTCCTACTGGAGCACCCCCAGTTGTTGCAAATCCCACATTAACCACTTCGACAAATTCATTATCTATTTTTAATAAATCAGATGATGTTATTGTACTAATCCCACTTAAGTGAATTATATCAGTCGTTAAACCAACTTCTCCATCCAAATTATTTTTTAAGGTGTATTCTACATCACTTCTAATTAATGGATATTGAACTATATCATCTATAATAAACAAAGATTTTTCATTTGCCTTGGCCATACTAAATTGATGAGCATTACCCTCACCAATACTAACAAATGTCACTGCTGCTCCAGATATTGCATCTGCCCTTGTTGTTGCTATTGAGAATGAATTTTTATCATCACCAACAATTGCAAAAACTGGAGAGGTTAAAGATCCAATACCTCCAGATGCACCCTTAAATTGCATTGGTGTAAATCCAACTCCAATAAAAGTAGATTTTGGTTCATATATTAATTCTTCTGCATTTCTAAAAAAGTGATCATTGATTGAAAATTTACCTGTTGATAAATTAACTATTGATGAATTTGAGGGATTAAAAGATTTACCGTAAATTTCTATGCCATTCACTTTTGGTGTAAATTTGGTTCTAATGAGTCTATTTCCAAAGGGTGAATTATAAAAATTAACTGTATTACTTTCACTGATGACACCATAATCCAAATCAACTGCTATATTTTCAGAATCTACTAATGCATAAAAACAATGATTTAATGCAACAGCTGTACATACTCCAGTTGTATTATCTGGATAAAATTCCAAATTAAAATCATTTCCTGAAATAGATGCACCAAAAGTTCCAAGTCCAGCAGAAGTGTCAAAATTACTATTTTGATCTTTTGTCAAAGATAAAGACCCCGATCTTTGTGAGTATGCATCATCTCCATCATGTAAAAATAATACTTCACTAACAGCTTTAGAAGATCCAATACTCACTTCTACAACTGATTTTACTGCATTAAATTGATTTGCATTTAAAATTTCAAATGTAGAGACTCCAATTTTACTAGAACTGATTCCAGTATATATTGAGAATCTCTCACTACCATCCAATTGTCCTTGAGCTTTAAATCGGTATATACCATCAGTTTCACCAGTTGTACCTATTCCTACTACTTTTGATTTTAATTTTAAAGTATTTGATTGTGTATTTTCAAAGTTTAATATTAAGTTACCTGAAGATATATTTGATGTAATATTTCCTAATTTATTGAGAGATATATTATTTTTATCTCCATTGAAATATGACTCTACTATGAAAGTATCGGAATCTTTATGAGATACATAATTTTCTATCAAATTCATTTCTCTTGTAGAATTATTAAATACAAAAATTGTAGAATATAAAGATTCAAACTTATCAACTGGCACACTTATAATTTCAGTTGTAATACCAACGGCACATTGTTGAATTTTAGAATTTAAAGTAATTGGTCCTATTGAAAGAGTCCCATTTCCATTTGAATTAGTATTGAATTCTGATTTAAAAATTTTAAGGTCAAAATCACGTTCATTACCTGGAATTGGGTCTATTATTGGACGGAATCTTAATGATTGTTTACTTGTGAGAGGGTTATCATGTAGATTAAATTCTACAAGATTATCTTCAGCAGTGTTTAAACCTTCACCTGAGTTTATTAAATTTGCTTTCTTGACTAAAATATTTTCAGATCCATTACTTATTGTTAATAACTCCGATATTTCTATTTTTTCACTTGGATTGGTGGATGAAATTATTATTAAATTATTGAAAAACTCTGTAGATGTTAAATTGGAAAATTCAAGTATTTCTACAAAATCATTAACATTTGTATCTATATTACTAAATTGATTTGATAAATCATCAATTAAAAGAACATCATTTGTTTTGCAGTTTATAAAGTCAGATAACCTTATATTATCAAACTTAATAAATCTACTTGTATTTCCTACAACATCTATATCTCTGACAGTATCAATATCTTTCACTTCATCTACTCTTTTGTTACCAAATAAATCCATAATAACTGTAACTTCAGTATTACTTAAATCAGTTGAAACTCCAGATTGTGTATTTGATTTGATTCCCACATCTGCAAAATTTTTCATTCCACTTATATGAACTAAATTATTCACTACTGTTCTCATCTCATCCCACTCAATCGGACTTTGGATAGAGTATGACATATTTTGATTATAGTCATTATCAGGAATAACTTGAAAATCTTCATTTAATTTTCCAATATCATCTTCCCAACCCAAATCTTTTAAAACAGAAAAATCAGTTTTTAATCTTGCAATATTTTTTACAATATCTTTGACTTCACATTGACTTAAAGAAACTTTACCTTTTATAATGTCTGTTGATTTTATATTATCTTCACCAAAAACTTTCAATTTTGATATATCAACTTTAGTTATTGTGAGATCTGTTTCATTATTATTAATTAGTATTTTCTCACCAACGATAAATCTAGATTGATTTTGAATTACATCAAATTTAGGATAATCATCTTCATTTATGATAGTTGCAAATGTAGTAAGAGTTGACTCAGAAGTTCCCGTATTATTTGTAAATTCAGTAACATCAATCTTAACTTGATCTTTTCCGTTTACACCCTCTTCATAACCTGTAACTTTGAGCAGATTAAATCCATAATCAGATGAATTAAACCCTGATCCATCTGATCCTATTTTTTGTATACCTTCAATAAAAACTCTATCATTAATTGAGAATGGATCAATAGGAAAACCAAAATTTGGTGTTGATATTCTACAAGTAAATATACCACTATTATTAGATATTACTTCTTCGATAACTATACCATTTGTATTATTTGTTGTTCGTAATGTTACTGGATTTGCTGGTAAACCAATTGGAGTTTCTACAATATTAACAGATTGAATACTATTTTCTAGTAAAACTGGATCTAAAAATCCACTGTCTATCCGAAGACCTGTATCACTATCAACAATGATGACATTTGGTTTAATTACATAATTTGATCCACCATTAGTTACACTAACAACACCTAAAGTATCTGCATTAATAATATTAATTGTTGAAGCTACCAAACTTTCAGGTTGTAAAGTTTTATCAGAGGAATATTCAAATCCTTCATTTATGACTCTGATTTTACTAACATTACCGACAGAAGTAGATTTTAGTTTGATAACTGCACCAACACCAATTGAACTTCCACCAATTCCAATGAATTGTGGTAATTTTTTATAATTAGAACCTCCAGAGAGAATATTAATAGAGTTTATAGAACCAGATGCTGTTTTTGAATTTGTGTTATAACTTAAATTATCACAGTCTGCTTGAGAATAAGATAATTTTTCTGGTTTTCGTTTTAAATTAATATCAAATGTATTATCACCATCTTTTGTAATAGAATAATTTCCTACATAAGCACTATCTTCAAAACATATTTGATTATTTTTATTAACTGAACTATCAACAGTGCCAATAATTCCTGATTTTTCAAGATTATAATATAATTTACTAGGTAAATTAGTTGTAAATCCTATGGTTAATGCCGCCCCTGCAGATCCAATTGGTTCTGAAAGTGTAGAAATGTTAAAGGTGGAACCTTTACCATCAGATGTAAATTCATTTTCAAATTTATTATCATAATATAATTTAAAATTATATCCAATTAATGAAGAGTCTGAAAGATCAAACGTTAAATTATTATTTTTGACAGAATTGATTATTGGATTTATTAATGAAATTGATTGTGAATCTCCTCCTGTTGATCCTAATCCTACAATAGTAGGGATAATTTGTTTAGTATCAATAAATGTTTCGCATAGTTTAAAATTATCATCATCAATTTTGTAAATAAAGTAATTTTTATTTTCTAAACCCTCTGGTAAAACTGAGGCTTTATATTTTACCTTGTTACCTGTTTTTAACTCATGATCTAAAATAGTGATTGTATTTGTTGTAGTATTAATTCCTGTTGAAGAAAATCCTAGTTGATTAATTAAAATATTACTTGTCAACTCATCTCTAACAACTTTAACAGATGTTGAGGTACCAATTCCAACAGATAGAGATGGTTGAACGAGTAACGAAATATTATCATCTGTTTCTAACCCATGATTGTTAGACGTTGTTACTTTTGATTTTATTTTTTCTGCTTTACATGTAATTTGATCAACTATTGTTTCTAATTTAAAATTATCATTATCACCTTGTGTTAAGCTGGAAAAATAAATTTCATTTGCATTTATTTCAGTTTTTATACCAATAGTATCGATAGATTTATTCACTGCAAATAGTATTTCTGGAATGGCGAAAGGATTTGCACCATTATTCTGCGTAGACACCGTAATTTGAGATGATGGTGTTGGTTTAGTGAGTTTTATTTTTTGATTTGTTGTTAAACCATGATTTTCAATATAAATTTGTTTTATAGGAATATTTCTTGTTATATCTCTACCAGCAAAAGAAAATGTCTTAGTGAGTTCAGAACCATCTTCAAATCCTACACCAATTGATTGATCTGCATTGAAATATAATTGTTTAACATTATTTGATTCAAAGAAAGGTGACTGTTTAATAATACTGAATTTATTGGTAAGATATTTTACTTGTGTTCCTTTTGGATGAACATTAGTATTTGATAATCTACTTACTGTTAATATATTTAAATTTCTGTAAATATCATGTATTCTTAAAGTTTCTGAACCAACGGTAATACTATTTCCGATAGAAACTGAGTTTGGTATATTTGCAACAAATATTTCAGTTGTAACACCAGCAACTGCATTGGGTATTGCTGATATTGTCTTAGTTTCAAATCTATCTACAGTAATTTTAAATGAGTCGTTTAAAAATGATAAATCTGAGGATATACCTGATATAGTTACAGTATCATTTGTATTTAAGTTATGATTATCAGAAGTATAAAAATTAATTTTATCCTCTGACCACTCTAGCACTGTATTTTCGTTTTTATCTATAGTTGTCTGTATATTAGAAATTCGTTTACCACCTATTCTTGAAATTACAGAAATTAACCCATTTCCTGATGTATTATCATTGTTAAAATTCAAAAATTCATTAACTTTATAATTTAAACCACCATTTACTATATCAATATCTGAAATAGAACCCGATGATATTGATTTAATTTCAATCTTTTGATTTCTCAGATCATTAGTTTCAATTATAAAATCATTATTAGCAAATTTATCTGCAACTTTATATGGCAAAGTGTTTCTTAATACATCATTTGTATTAAAATCAAAATTAGTTTGCTGAATATTACTTAAATTATGATCAATTGTTTTAGATCTATAAGTATTACCTATAAAATATGGAAAATCTGGAGTTTCTCCACCACTAAATGTAGCGTGATAAGCATAAACCCCATTAGGAAATTCTGGTGTTTTTTCAAATCTACCATTATGCTCATCTAAATCACCTGATTTATTAAATTCATAATCTTCAATAAAGAATCCATCTGGTCTATCAGTGGGTCTATCTTCTACATTTTCAGGTTTGAGTTCATAACTTGATTTTAATTTAGTATTTGTATCTGAAAATTGTCGTGGATTACTACTACCAAAAGGTCCATATATTGGATTTCCATCATATGCCCAACCTATTAAACCAGATTTACTATCAAGTAATGAGGTTGTATATCCAATGATTGAATATTTTAAATTATTATCAGAATCCTCCAATATTTGATATTCATCACTTGCAATTCTAGGTTCACCATATTTTAAAAATTTATTAACATTTAAAGATCTTATTTCAGTATCGAATAATGCATCCTGACCAGATGATTTAATTCTTATTACTGAATCAGTTGAATACCCAATACCTGCGTTTACAATTTTAATATCATTTAAGACATTAGTATTTGCATTCGTGTTAAACTCTATAATTGGTCTTAATTTTGCACCAATACCTGATCCAGTAGGATCAATGACTTCAATATCTGGTTCTGAAAAATATTCCTTTCCAAAATTTTCAACAGCTACATCTATAATTTTACCATCTAATATGATTGGTCTGTATGATGCAAATTTACCATTTTTAAGTGTTATAGATGGTTTTTTATGATTATTAATAATGTTAGATCCATAACCTGTTCCTTTTTCATGTAAATATACCTGTTTGATGCCACCTCTCACTTTAGGTATTAAATCAATTGATGTAATTGATGTAGTTGCAACACCTACTTTGTTAAATTGAACATTAACTTCAATATTTGGATATGAAAAAATCTGCTCTCCAGTTCCAGTGGTAGAAAATTCAACAAACTTTCTCCTTTCATAGTTTTCAGTCACTGTTGCTGCTATACCAATATCTGCGACTCTAAATGAATCATCATCAATTTTTAAAATTTTGTAATTATTTGTTGTTGTAGTAATTCCTGTTGATGTTGTCAATCCAGAAATTTTTGTACCAACAGTTGAATACTCAATTATATCCCCATCATTAAACCCATGATTTTTAAAGTTGATTGAATTAAATATTGTATTAATTCCAATATTTGGATCTACCCTTAATCTTCTATTTGTATATCCATCACCTTCATCTATCACCTTGATGTCAATTAATGTATTTCGAATACCTACATTAAAGGAGTGCCTACCCGAAACATTAGAACCATTAAACGACAACGCTCCTGTGTCATTCAAAGCATCCTCTGGTGATGTATGCAATTGAATAACTGAAGAATTAATTTTTCTTGGATAATATATAGATTTGTTAATTAAAGTATTTGCGAAACCTGTTCCAATTCCTTGATTGTTAAAGGAATCATAAATTATAGGTTCTCCAGTAACAAAATTATGATTTTCTAAAAATTTTATACGATCAGGGAGATCATTGTTACTACTATCCTTCGCATCTGTTACTATGCCACCACCAGATGTAGATAATCTCGTATCAAATAAATTTACTCTAAATCTTTCTCCAAGTACAGGTTCTAAAACACATCCATTTCCATTTCCTCCAACCACTTCTACAGAAATAACTCTATCTATATCAAAGTTTTGAGGATCTACGAATACTTCTTTAATCTTTCCACTAATTACAGGTTGAACTAAAGCTGTTGTTCCTATTCCAGCAGATACAGATATCTCAGGTAAATTAATTACATCATAATTATCTCCTCCATTTAAAACATTGAATTCATTTATAGGACCAAAATATATTTTATCTGACGATTTATAATTGGTTATCTCAACACCATTAATTAAAATACCTGTTTGTCCTTCCTGAGTTTCTTCATTTTCACCATTTGATATATCCTGATTTAAAGGGAACTTCTTTAATAATTTTTGTGGACTAATTATAGATGATTTTTGAGAAAATAAAGTAAATTTAACTAGTCCATTATCAGTACTTCTACCAAATCTTAAATTTTTACCACCATCTATATTTGTAGGTGCAGAGTACAATTTTATCTTTTTTTCGTCAATAACATCAACAAAGTAGGCACCTGTTTCTAAACCAACAAGTCCTCCTCCATTTGTATGTGAGTAAAAGACTTTATCACCAGTTATAAATCCAACATTTTCTGAAAAAATTATCGTATCAAAATCTAATTGATCATCTGTGCTTCCAGATAAACTATTAGGATCTGATATATCAACTGATGATTCATTTACATTTACATTAATTTCCTTACTTTTCTTAGATGAGTTATTAGTATTTTTATTAACAAATGATGGTAATGAATTAGATGTTACATAAGCATTTTCTGAATTTTTTTCAATATATACATTTTGAATATCTGAGATAATTTTATCATTCCCATACTCTAGGGGTGCACCACTGCTTGATGCTTTATTAAGAATTTTTCTTAATTTGAAATTTTTAATGTCAAAATTTGGAATTAAGTTTTCTAATTTTTGTGAAGATGCATTGTTACCATTAAGTGTTACCGTACCTAAAGTTAAATCAATGTCAAAAATATAAGGTGCTGTATCACCTGCAACTGGTACAACCACTTCATTATTATCTACAGATACTATTTCAACAAAATCTCCAACCTTTAAACTTGATTTATCTATTTCACTATTTAAAGTATATATTGCTCCATTTATACTTTTTATAAAATAAGAAGAACTTGTATTGTAAACCCATGAATTAGAAAATATTTGCTTATAATTTAAATTATTATTTTCAACTTTTTCTCCTAAACTCAAAACAGATATTACATCACCCTCCTCAGCGTCAATCTGTTCAATTTGTTCAAAGTCTGATAATACACCAGTTAATCTTAAATTGACTCGTTTATTAATATCACCGTCTTCAAATCCAAAATATGATATATCTGATCTAATATTCTGTATTGGTTGTATTGGTTCTACTACCCCCTCACAATTTAAAAATTGATTAACAGTTTTATCACTGTAAGTTATATTATTTGAACCTGATATAATTGTTCCCGCAGTTGCAAACCCAACTGTCGAATCGACACTGATAATACTAGCACCAACTGATACAGTTTCTAATGATTTTGTATTTGGTACAATAACAAAATCATTTTGAACATCACCACTTTCGTCATACCCAATAAATAAACCAATCTTAAAGTATGTTGTGATACCAGTTAAACCAGAATTAAATCTTTCAAATGGTTCTATTTCAGATATGGATGCATTTATATTTGAATCTAAATCACTTCTAAAAAGAGCTTGACCAGTTAAACCCTTTAATAAAGATTGACCTTTTAACTTAACAGGATTTCCTGATAATAATTCAGCAACACAAACTCTTCTTCTGACATACTTAGCAAATGAGGATTTAATCAATCTATTTTCTAAATTTAATATTTTTGGAGTTAATCCATATAAAACATTAAACAAAATTCTAAATGATTCTTCTGTTCCTTTTGATTCGTATAATGATCTTGCCTCTCCTATAAATGTTCCTACGTCCAATTTAGATTGAAAATCTGTTTCTTCCAATCCTGGTAAAAACGTTTTTTTGAATTTTTTATAAAATTCTTTTAAAAATAGAGAACTTAAATTTTGAACTATGGATGAATCTACATGTTCTGATGCAGATGAAGAACTGAATACTAAATCTTCTTTATTTACCTCTGAATGATAACTGGTAATACCACTAAACCCACGAACACATCCAGTAAAAGTATTTGTGGTGATTCCAGTATAAGTAATTATCTCATCATCAATCTTTATTAAACCATATTGATTTGGAAATCCTTTTGTACTAGTAACAGTCACAATTCCAGCACCAACAGTAGTAATACCAGATGTAGTGGCACTATCAACTATAACTTCTGGTAGTAAATTATTTACATTTAAATAACTCTCTAAATTATCAACAATATCAATTGATCCACCTTTAAACTCCTGAGAAATATAGTATTGTTTTAAAAATTCTTGCGTCCTAGGACTTTCATCCCGAATAAAATCGGGAAGTTGATTTATGATAATATCTTGTACTTTTACTTTACTAACAAAATTAGTTTCTATCATTTTCTAATTATTTCTCCATTTGGGTAACTTGATGAATAAAAATCTCGGACAAATTGAACTCCAGATATTTCATCACCCGATGAAATAACATCCCTAATCATATTTATTGAACTATTTTCAATGTTCAAATCTACATAAAGATCTTTCAAACCAACAACATCATTTGATCTTGGGAATGCTTGAATTTCAACTGTGTTATTTGGTCTTTCTGTAGATAAAAAATTAATTGTTGATACATTCACTTCACCTTTCTCATAATCAACAGATCCAGCTGATGAAACTATATTTTTGACAGTTCCATCATTTAGTATTTTAATGATTCTTAAAATACCAGTTTTCAAATCAGAGTTAGGTATGTCGGAGAAATATAATGTTCCTGATTGTCCAAAAATAGTAAATCCTGTTGATTTTATGTTAAATCCGTTTTTATTAACAAAAAATTTATTTCCAAAACATAGTTCATACTGAGCAAATTGATTTATTGATACATTTAAATCTCTTCTAATAATAATTTGAGTAATATTTGATGTAATTGAAGTATCAGTGTCATCAATGACTTTAAGTAGTTTACTATACTTAAGTCTACCACCAAATTTATTTAAATTAAGTGATTTTGAGTATGTTGTGAGAGAATTTATGACATTTGTTTTTAATGTATTTACATTTGTGACAAGTGAATCATTATAATATACATTTGAGACTATTTCAATGTATAATAATTTTAAATCTATTAATTTTTGATTGATTCCTGAGATTGTATACTGTTTTAATCCTGATAAAATTTGATTTTTTGCAAAATCCGAAACTAAATTACCATTTTTCGGTTTTATACTGATGGAAACTGTTCCAAACTCTGGAGGATCAAGTTCTTCACCACCAATAACGGATACAGACTCTGTATTTGGGTAAATTTTTCTAATAATTGCTTCATAATCTCTTGCAGTTACTGCTCTATTCTGTGCTGCGTATGTTAATGGGGAAAAATACTTAATAGAATCGATAGGTTCAATGTCTCCACCGTTTTGTGCCTTTACAACTGTTGTAATTTCTGGAACTTTTGATAGTGTTATTGGTTTTTCATCAGTTCCTTCTATGTGGATTAATTTTCCACTCCATGTAAACCTCTGAGCACCGTTTCCATCTTTACCGTCAGTAGTAATGTAGCTAACTTTTATTTTATTTCCATCATCATTCGTAGTTGTACCTAATTTTTTACCAAAAAATCCATCACCGAACTTTAACTCATATCTTTCATCTTGTATCTCATTGAGTAAGAATATTTTTGACTCAGAATTAACATTGATAATATTATCTACAAGATTATACTGAACACCACGACTTTCACCATCTTCTGATATAAAAACGACAATTTTAGAAGCGTCAATTGAATCATTATCCAAAATAAATCTTTGATCAAGAGATCCATCGAATGTAAAATTCTTTTCTAAGTAAGTTCCTTGAAAGACATTAATATTTTCAAAACTTGCAATTTTTCTACCATCAACATTAGTAACAACACTCGTGCTAATCTGCTCAGTTATTGCAAAGGTATATGTTTCATTATTGACATCTCCAGTACACACCAAACCCTCCTTTAAGGTCACTGAACTTACATCATCACTTATCTCTACATCAAAGGATATCTGTGCGTTTGCTGCCGTTTTAGAACGTGGTGTGTAACCTATATTACTTGCTAATGATACAACATTTTGTCTTAAAGTCGCAGAATCTAAAAAAGACTCATTTACAACCATATTTGAGTTGAAGGCTGTAATATAAGTATTGTACGCAAGTGTATCAATTAAGACAGAAAAGTTTGAACCATCAAAGTCAAAGTCCGTAAAAGTGGAATTTGCACGAAGATAATCTTTAATTGATGTTTTTATCTGATCGAAATCAAGATTTGTGAAATTTGAAAAAGGCATATTACCTTGTTGCCTCTAATATAAATGTAAACTCTTGAGTTGGGAACTCTTGACCGACAATATCATATATGATAGTGACTTCAAACTGATTTAAATCAGGTTCTGGGTCAACTTCAACCCTTACATTATCTACTCTTGGTTCAAAATTGTTAACAGATGTCTTAATTTGATCTTGAATTATGCTGGCGGTACCAAAATCTACAAAATCAAAGAGACTTTTATACACATCAGATCCAAATTCAGGATTAAAAAACTTTTCAGTAGGTATTGTTTCAACAATATTACGTACTGATCGACGAATTGCACTCTCATTTTTGAGAATTGGTAAATCCTTTGTGACTGGATGGGGTGAAAACGATAAACTTATGTCTTTAAACGCTCTAGATACCCTTTTAATTGCCATGAACCAAGTTTTATATTTATTTATACCTGTTTTTTGACAAATTTATCCCAATTCTGGTTCAATATTTAAATTTACACTGTTTATTTCAGTAATTGACGTATTTCCTGCTCCAATATTAGTGTCAATCGACCTTTCTTTTGCCGTTTTCCAAAAATAATTCTCTTCTGAACCTAATCCATCACGATCATGACCATTCTCCACCTGATAATACACGGTTGATACTTTAAAATCAGGAATCTTAGGTGTCTCAGGAGTGATACTGTTGTCATATATCCTCATTCTGTTGTTTGGATAGAGTGCAAACTGTCCATTATCGAGTTCAAGTAGGTTATGAGACTTATGTTCGGCAGGTTGCTCACTTGTTGAGTAGTCAATTGCATCTACACACTCATGATAATTATCTAAAGTGCATATATAAGTGCCTGTCTGATTGCCATAATCTCTTGTATAGATCTCATAGTGCATTGAACCGATAAATTGCTTCTGAACGGCAACCACACCATAGTCCATACAGTTCCAAAACTGTAGGTTATGTAATGTCATGTCAGGATCGGGTAATTCTGGTGACGATAGAAATGCAGAGATAGGTAACTTATCAAACATGGCGGCATATTCTGGCAGATAAGTTTCAAAGTAAAAGGCACGACCAGGTATACTCTTGGCAGATACCCAGACTCCTTTGACAAATTCACCATGACCACTCTTATGGTCAGTTAAATATTCTTTTCTTACCCAGACTTCATATGAGGGTAGGTTTGTAATTAGTGTAGACATTATTTGTGATGAAAGACTTCAACATAAGATTGACATTTTGGACAAGTAAAATTAGAAAAAAAATCATATTCAGATTCATCCCCATCATTTAATTCATCCATGGAGTTATCCCCACCCCATATTAATTCGGTGTTACAGTGCCAGCAGTTCATTCTTCGTAATCCTCCTGTATTTCAGTTGTTAAATCGAGAGGGTTTGGAAATTTACCCTCATAAAAATCCTGAGCAAGATCTTCCATTAAGTCACAATAATCCTCCATAGTAAGATTTTTACCAAGAATCTCCTGTCCTTTTCGAACTTTAAATAACTCTTGTTTTTTCATGTCCGACTCTGATTCTTGGATCACACCATATCTTAAACCCTGCTGCAATTGCATCGAGACAAAACGAGACATCCTCGCCGCACATATCCTGTACCTCACCAGACTCAAAGACCTGCATCTTTGGTGCAAACCACGGATATGGTAATCCTTCGTGCTCAAAGACTCCTTTTCTTATAAGTAACCATCCGAAACCTGTATAGTCAACGGTGAAAGGTTTGCGTCGTTTTGAAATACTTTCGATTGTTTCGTGATTCATTACACCACCATTGCTTCGAAAATCTTCTTCTTCTAAC
>TARA_R100001480_G_scaffold129137_1_pt1 | contig 23506 bp, 37 predicted proteins | sample TARA_R100001480 | Tara Oceans TARA_R100001480 (sample SAMEA2622212) | marine metagenome | biome: marine biome (ENVO:00000447); feature: mesopelagic zone (ENVO:00000213) & marine oxygen minimum zone (ENVO:01000065); material: "saline water (ENVO:00002010), including plankton... | reverse complement strand
ACACCACTTATTAAAGCTGTACAAGAGCAACAAGAACAAATAGAATCACTAAGAAGTGAAATTGCAATTTTAAAAGGAGAATAATATGGCAATATCTTATACCTGGGATGTAAGCACATGCGATACATACCCATCAAAAAGCGGTAAATCTAATGTGGTGCATAATGTCCACTGGCGACTAACTGGCTCTGATAGTTCTAATAAGGACTCTGACGGTAACCCACAAACTGCTACAGTTTATGGTAGCCAAGGTGTTAGTACGGATGATCTATCAAGTTTTATAAACTGGTCTGATCTAAAAGCTAGTGATGTGCAAGGTTGGGTTGAAGCTGGATTAGGTGCTGATGAAGTTACAGCTTTAAAAGCGAACGTAGATGCACAAATAGCTGAAAAAGTATCACCATCATCAGTTGTTAAAGTTTTAAGTTAATTTTTTAGGAGAATTTTATGGCGACGAATAAAAATGAAGAACCAGTAGTGGTATTGGACGATAAAGAATTTAAAGTAAGTGATTTATCAGAACAACAACAATACATACACTCGCATGTTATAGATCTTAGAAACCAAAGAGCAAGACTGCAATATCAACTTGACCAGGTAAATGCTGGTCTTAATGTTTTTGAAACCTCATTGCTGAACTCTGTTAAAGAGCAGGCCGAGGAAGTGTTATCAGATGATGAATCTGAGGGAGAGAAATAATTATGAGCATTTTAGCAAACATAGTAGGCGTGATAACAGCCATCGTAACGGCGGCCAGCCTAATAGCCGCATCTACCAAAACACCAAAAGATGACGTGTGGATCGGTAAGTTGTATAAATTAATAGATTTATTGGCTTTAAATGTAGGCAACGCCAAACAAAAACCTGGAGAGTAAGATGAAATTTTTTAGTAATCTATGGGACAAAGTTACTGGCACTGAAAAAGTAAAAGTAAGAGCTAGAACCAAAAAAGGACGTTATGTGGCAGATGACAAATCTACACCAGACGTCAATGAAGCCTACACTACCAAAAGAGTAAAGAAAAAGAAAACATAATGGCAACAGTTAAAGACGCAATTAAAGCTATAGAATCACACGAAAGAGAGTGCAAAGTTCTCTATAAAAGCATTGATAGGCGTCTTGAGGAAGGCTCAAAGCGGTTCGATAAACTAGAGAATATGATTTGGGCCGTTTATCCATTTATTGTCGGAGCGATAGTTATAGCGGAGTTCATCTAAATGGACTCAGTTGTACAGCTGATAAATGAAGTAGGTTTCCCTATAGCCGCGGCCATTGGTCTTGGTCTTTTTATTTGGAAACTTATCAATAAAATTATTGACGGCATGGAAACCAAAGTAGATGTCTTGGATGAAAAAGTATCAGCACAAATATCAGAGATAGAACAAAGATTAGGCCAAAAGCTTGATTCTCAGCACGGTATCTTGGTTGCACTTATCGACAGAGTTAGATCCGTAGACAATGAGATCATTAGACAAGACACTTTACTAAAGACTATACTTGGAGTACCCCAGCTTATGCACACAGATAGGCTGGCAAAAGCAGATAGAGATGACCAAAGAAAAGATTAAGCTACCACTACATTACAAAATAATTATTATTTGGGCGTCGGTTTTGTTTATAGGTATTTTAGCTACAAATGTAAAAGCAGACGAAATTAAATTTAATTTTAAATCACCATCTTTCAGTGGTATTGGCACCTCAGCACATTATCTTACGATTGAGCAACAAGAATTTTCACGGAAAGAACAACTTAAAGCTGACCTCAAGGCCTTGGAAGAACAAAGAAAGAGAGATGAGGAAAACTCAGTGATTTCTAGATTCACCAAAAACCTTGAATCACGCATCTTTGCACAAATCAGCAGACAGATCGTAGAGCAGTTATTTGGTGAAAATCCAGAGACGACAGGATCTTTTACTTTATTTGATAACATAATCAGTTGGTCCAGCGACGGGACTTACATAACCCTAACTATTTTTAACACTTTAGATGGCACGACTACTGAAATTATTGTACCAATCGGCGACTTTGGTTTTGGTAATTAGTTGCACTTCGCACGCTAAATTAATATCACCATGTCTCACTAACCCTGAAGGGGATTACAAAGATCTTGTCTCAATCGTTGGTAAAGCTCAATGTTTTTCCAAAGATGCTTTTATTAATCTACCGATAACGGAAGAAATACTTAATATTCCTAAACCTAAAGATCAACCCATAGTTGCTGTTTATAAGTTTGGCGATTTTACTGGACAAAGAAAATCAGTAGATGGTTATGCAAATTTCAGCACAGCCATGACGCAAGCACCTGAGACTTATCTAATAAGAGCTTTAAAACAATCTGGTTTCTTTCGTGTGGTAGAACGCGTAAATATAGATCACATCACTCGTGAGCGCCAAATAATTAGATCTACCCGTGAGAAGTTTGAGGATGCAACAGAACAACTACCGTTACTCTTTGCCGGTCTTATTATTGAAGGTGGTATTGTAGATTACAACACAAATCTACGCACAGGAGGCGCGGGTGCCAGAACGCTCGGGATCGGCAGATCTAAGCAATACCGGGAGGATACTGTTTTGGTTTCAATCAGAGTTGTCTCCGTTAGCACTGGCGAGATCTTATTAGAAAACTTAACGACCAGAACTATTTTATCAGTTGGTATTTCAAGCGATGTATTTAGGTTTACTAATAACTCTACTGAGTTAATAGAGTTTGAAACGGGAAATGCCATGAATGAAAGTAAGTCTATCGCTTTGCAATCAGCTATAGAAATTGGTATCGTAGATATTGTAAAACAAGGGCGCGAACGAAATTTTTGGGAATATTATGATGAATAAACTCTTGTTTTTTTTATTGTTTAGCACAACTGTTTTTGCAGACAACGAAATCTTTGTAGATCAAACTGGGAACTCAGCTACTATAGATTTAGAACAGCTTGGCTCTTCAAACCTTATCGGCGGGACTAGCGCCACTACAACCTCGATGACCGCACTTGACCTGGATGGAGTGTCAATGACGCTTGACATCAATCAAATAGGATCCTCAAACGTCTTTAGATCTGACGGTATTGACGGCGATAATTTTACTGGTTTTTTTGAGTTTGATGGCGATAGCAATGTTTGGGACTTGTTAATGAACTCTACAGGCTTGATTACAGCTGATTATGTTGACCTAAATATTGATGTTACAGGATCTAGTAATGAGGCAGATATTAAAATAGCAGAAAACGCTGACTCCTCTTACCTCAATCTAGATTGGATTATTACTGGTGACTCTAACGTGTTTGACTTTGATATAGATTATGAAAACGCAGTCAACTATATGGATATAAATGGCAGTACTAACACAATAAATTTTACAGCTAGCGGATACTCTGGTACTACAGCATCTGATTCTGGTTATTTCAATTTAGATCTTGATGGCAGCAATAATACGCTAGACATCACACAATCTTCAACTTTAGCTCGTGATTGGTTATCCATCTCAACTAATTCTTCTAATAGCAATATCTGCGTCGTTCAAAATGATGGTGGCACCACCACTTCATGCTGATGCGATAGGAGATATTACTGAATTAAAAGGATACGGCAGAGTTGTAAGAGACGAGACTTTTGCTGCTGAGTTAGATTTTGACATTAACTCGTTAGATAATGTCGAAACTTCTGCTGGCCGCATAGCCATTACATTCCTTGATGAATCTACTGTAAAACTTACAGAGCATAGCAATCTTCTTATAGACGAATATGTTTTTAATAGTAACCCCGATAAATCTAAAATGGCTTTACAGTTTGCTAGTGGCACAATACGGTTTATCAGTGGTAACGCAAATAAACTAAATAAGAAAAACATCACCTTATCTACACCAACTTCACAAATTTTTGTGCAAGGCACAGATTTTGTGTGTTCCGTTGATCTTTTGGGCAAGGCACTTATAATTTTATTGCCTGATGAATTTGGCAACGCTAGTGGTGAAATCCTAGTACAAACCGCAGCTGGGCAAACTTTACTGAATCAGCCTTATCAGGCAACTACTACTTCGATGTACGAGAAAGCACCAACCAAACCAATAACTTTAGACATAGATCTTAATTTTATTGACAACATGCTTATTGTCTCGCCACCTAAAGAAGAAGTGATTAATGAGGAACAACAACAAAATGAACAATCTGATTACTTAGATTTCTATGATTTAGAAATAGATGCTTTAGCAGAGGACTTTTTGGAAGAGGAGGAGGATATGTCTTTTTCGGAGCTCGATATAGATTATTTAGCAACTGATTTCTTTGAAAACCTATTAGATGTATTAGACGGTCTTGGTATTGAAGAGGAAGAAGATCAACTAACAAACTTTTCCAACGGCGTTCAGTTAGTAGGCACGAAGTTCGGACAAGATTTAGAAACGCAGATTACGACTATTATTCAAGGCAATCAAGTAAAGCTGATGCGTATGGTCAATCAGAACGCGCAAGTTTTAGTCAACGGCGACGATTCCTACACGGTTATCTTTATACAAGATGGCGTAACAAAAACAGTGCAAATTAATGGTGCATCTTCATCAGTTATAACCATTAAACAAAGTTCTGGATGAAGAAGACAATATTCACAGTATTTATAATACTATTGTTGCCGTTACTGTTTCAGTCTTATCCTTTACAAATTTTAAAACTACAAACCTTTGATACGTTTGTTAAAGAATATGAGCCTAGTGGCAACTTTGCTATTCTCAATATTACACAAGAAGATATTTTTAAATCTGGTGGTTGGCCTTTTCCAAGACAGGAGCTTGCTCAAATACATGTAGACTTGCTGAATGCAGGTGCTATGGGAGTTGGTTGGGTAATCTCATTCCCACAGTCTGATCGTTTTGGTGGTGATGCTGTATTTTTAGAGGCATTAAATTATAGTCCTAGTGTCTTAGCTATGTTTGAATATGATAATGGTTTTTATCCAAAAACTAGCGGTACTGTTTTACTTGGTGAAAATATAAGTGGTATTATGGCAAAGGGAGTTGTCTCGAACAGCCACGATTACCTCCAAATCCCCCAAGGTCTGTCATCAGCTCCCACTGAAGTTGATAATCTTGTAAGACGGTTACCATTGTTAATGCAAACACCAGACGGTTTTGTTTCTTCTTATGGTACAGAGGTTTTAAAAGTTTTGGCAGGTGCTAATACCTACATAATTAAAGGCGATGAAAATGGCATGCAACAAATAACTGTGCAAGGATTACCGCCAGTTGATGTTGATCGCTTAGGCAGAAAATGGATTAGTTGGGTAAAAACTCCAGAAACCACACTAGACGAAATGAATGTCGATGGTAAATTTGTTTTTGTTTCTGTGGATGCTCCAGGTGTTATGCCGCAAGTTGCAACTCCTGTCGGTCTGCTTGGCCCACACAAAGTTCAAGCAGCTTTAGCTGAGTCAATTTTGATCCAAGATTCTCCAAAAATACCAGATTGGGCATTAGCAGCCGAAATTTTAATTTTTGCAATTTTTGTGCTCACAGTTTCCCTTGTATGCGCATATCTTAGTATGACCAAGGCGTTAGCCTTCGGCGTCATTTTCATGGCGTTGACAGGCTTCTTAGGCGTTTTAAGCATCAAAAACGGCATTTTATTAGATTTTTCGTGGACTTTAGTGTCAGAATTTGTTGTTGGCAGCGTTATTTTCTATTTACGCTTTAGAAAAGAGTATTTATTACGCCAACAGATCAAAAAACAATTTGAACACTATTTAGATCCGCGACAAGTTAAACAACTTCAAGAGAATCCAGATTTGTTAAAACTTGGTGGCGAGAAAAAATATTGCAGTTATCTTTTCACCGATTTGCGAGGCTTTACTTCGTTAAGCGAAAAGTTACCGCCAGAAGAAGTTACAAATATTATGAACAAAACTTTGACTGTCCAGGTAAACGCAGTGCAAAAATTAGGTGGTATGACAGACAAATTCATCGGCGACGCCGGCATGTTTATATTTGGAGCGCCCTTAGATTGTGAAGATCACGAAACCAAAGTGGTACAAGCTGCAATAGATATACAAAAAGGCATAACTGAACTGAACAAAACACTTTCTACTCCGGTTGCAGTAGGGGTAGGCTGTCAGTCTGGATATGCAGTTATAGGAAATATGGGATCAGATACTCGGTTTGATTATTCTGCTATTGGAGATCCTGTAAACACAGCGGCAAGGTTAGAGTCAGCAACTAAAGAGATTGGTGTAGATATATTAATTGGCGATCAAACTGCAAAAAATTGTAAAATTGTATTAAAATTACTAAAACCTATAAACGTTAAAGGTAAAAAAGATAAATTAACAATATGGACAGTCGATGAGTAAAATATTATTTGGAGTTGTAGGCGTATTGATTATGTTGTGTAGTTTTTTGTATTGGCAAAATAATAAATTATCTACACTGAATGACGCTTACACTGTAAGAGATAGTGAGCAAAAAGCGACAATTGAAAATTTACAAAATGATTTTACATTGCAAACAAACAGTTTGTTAGAGCTTCAGTCTAAGAACCAAGAAATTGAAGCAGAGATGTCAAGATACCTTGACATTTTTAAAAGACATAACTTGTCCAAATTAGCAATAGCTAAACCCGGACTTATTGAAACAAGGGTAAACAATGGAACTAAAGATGTATTTGATAGCATTGAAAAAGATACTGCTAGTATCGACGATCTTGATAACGGCTTGCAGTTGCAGCCTAATACCGACTAAAAAAGTAGAGGTAATTAGCAAGCCAATAGAACGCAAGATTGTGCAGCCAATTCTTCCAAGAGCGGTAGCTTTACAAGAACCCTATTGGTATGTCGTATCCGAAAAGAATATTGATGAATTTCTGGAGCGCGTTGAAAAGGAACATGGGTCAGTGGTCTTTGTGGCTATGTCTGTACCTGACTACGAATTGATGGCATATAATATGCAAGAGCTTAAAAGATATATTAAAGAGCTTAAAGAAGTAGTTATTTATTACAGAAAAGTAACAACAAACGAAGGAGAGGAGAATGAGTAAATCACCAGAGGCTTTTGTATATAAGTGCAAACTTCGATCTGTTACCGATGGAGACACTATACGTCTAGAAACCATAGATCTTGGTTTTTCGGTACAATTACATAATAAAGCAGTACGAATAGCAAAAATTGATACTCCGGAATCCCGGATCAACATTAAAAGATATCCTGAGCGCACTAAAGAAAAGGAACTTGGCTTATTAGCAAAAGCAAAATTGAAAGAGTGGTTGGTTGGTGATATAACATTAAGATCTTATGGAACAGATAAATATGGAAGAGTTTTAGGCGATGTATTCTGCGAGCAAGGAAATGTTGCAGATTTGCTTAAAAAAGAAAATCTTGCAGTTGATTACGATGGCGGCAAGAAAACAAAAAAATGGGGAGAATAAAATGCAAATTTCAGAAGAAGGAAAACAATTAATAAAAAAATTCGAAGGGTGCGAGCTAGAAGCCTATAAATGCAGTGCAGGCGTTTGGACAATAGCTTACGGCAGAACAAAAAATGTAAAAAAAGGCGACAATTGTACACAAGAACAAGCAGATAAGTGGTTAGAGGAAGAGCTGCCTGTGTATGGCGCTTATGTCAGCGATGCTGTATTAGTGCCGCTAGACCAAAATGAATTTGATGCTTTAGTAGCTTGGGTATATAACCTAGGTCCTTCAAACCTAAATAGCAGCACTATGTTAAAAGTTTTAAATGACAATAAAAAAGATGAAGTACCACATCAAATGCGCAAATGGAACAAAGCCAGAGTAAATGGTGAAAAGGTTGTTTTACCAGGCTTAGAGCGTAGGAGACTGGCTGAATCTTTGCTATTTGAAGGCAAGGAATGGCACGAAGTATAACAGTATGTAATACTACAGCTAGGCGTAAAAAGCTTAGAGCTGAGTTGCAAAAAATATCGTCGCTACCTTGTTTCTCAGCTCGATTATGAGCGACGTTTCTTTCAAAGACTTTGATATTTTATCTGAACAAGATAAAGCTGAGGCTGTAGCCTTATTACAAAGGTATGACCAATTAGAGAAGCAAGATGGCTGTCAAAGCGATTTTATTAGTTTTATTAAGCACATGTGGCCAGAGTTTATTGAAGGCAGACACCACAAAATAATAGCTGATAAATTCAACAAGATTGCCGACGGTAAACTGAAAAGATTAATTGTTTGTTTGCCACCTCGACACTCTAAGTCAGAGTTTGCATCAACCTTTTTTCCTGCTTGGATGATGGGTAGAAGAGGTAATTTAAAAATAATACAAACCACTCACACGGCTGAACTTGCAGTTAGGTTTGGTAGAAAGGTAAGAAATATCATTGATAGCACTGAATATCAACACATTTTTCCTGAGCTTAAATTACAGGCAGATAACAAATCAGCTGGGCGTTGGACAAGTAACCAAGAGGGTGAGTTCTTTGCTGCTGGTGTTGGTGGTGCTATTACAGGTCGTGGTGCAGACTTGCTTATAATAGATGATCCTCATTCTGAACAGGACGCGCTTTCACCCAAAGCTCTAGAATCAGCTTACGAATGGTACACATCTGGACCACGACAGCGTTTACAGCCAGGCGGGATTATAGTGATAGTAATGACTAGATGGAGCACTAAAGATTTGGTTGGTAAGGTGCTAAATAAACAAGGCGACGAAAACGCCGATCAATGGGAAGTAGTTGAGTTTCCAGCAATCATGCCAGATTCAGAAAAACCATTATGGCCAGAGTTTTGGAAAAAAGAGGAATTATTAGGAGTGAAAGCATCACTGCCTATATCAAAATGGAATAGTCAATGGATGCAAAACCCCACAGCTGAAGAAGGGTCTATTGTTAAAAGAGAGTGGTGGAATCGCTGGGAGGATGATGATGTGCCACCTTACAGCTACGTCATACAGAGCTATGATACTGCGTTCTCAAAAAAAGAAACGGCTGACTACTCAGCTATAACGACATGGGCGATCTTTAATCGTGGCGATGAAAATAATGATGAAATCATATTACTGGATGCAAAAAGAGTGAGATGTGACTTTCCAGAATTAAAAAAACTAGCTTTGGAGGAGTATAGATATTGGGAACCGGATTGTGTACTCATTGAAGCCAAAGCTTCTGGTACTCCGCTAACACATGAATTAAGACGCATGGGCATACCTGTAACTTCCTATACACCAAGCAGAGGACAAGATAAGGTAGCACGAATGAACAGTGTTGCACCTATATTTGAGTCAGGCATGGTGTGGGCACCAGAGGATGATTTTGCTGAGGAAGTCATTGAAGAAATGGCATCCTTTCCCTTTGGTGATTATGATGACTATTGCGATAGTGCTACAATGGCTTTGATGAGATTTAGGCAAGGTGGTTTTATATCTTTATATGAAGATTACCAGGATGAGGTGAAATTATTAAGGAAGAACAGGACAGTATATTATTAAAAACCTACGCAACTAGGTTTTTGTGGGATGGCACAGAACACATGGGCCCATTAATCCATGCGCCCAGCCTTGAGTCAGCAAAACTAATAGCAGAATATCATGGTCTTTTGCTTGATGGTGAATTAGAGGCTATTATAGGCACTGAGATAGATTTTACTGAAAATCTGCAAGACAAGGTAATACATTAATATGGCTATAGATAAATTAGGCACAAACAATGATCCAGATGTAAAAGTACAAGGATCAGCAGTTAGCATTGTGCCCGACACTACACGCGACGAAGAAATACAAGCAGCAGCACAAATTCTAGTAGATGATGAGCAAGTTCTCTTAGATCAAGAAATGCAAGCACAAACTCAGCCACAAATGAGTTTTGATGCTAATTTAGTAGACTTTGTCGACACTAATACCTTAGAAAAAATATCAAACGACTTGCTTGATGCTATAGCTACAGACAAAGAATCTAGAGGTGAATGGGAGAAAACCTATACCGACGGTCTGAAATACCTTGGTATGAAATTTGATGAGACAAGATCACAACCCTTTGAAGGATCATCAGGTGTGGTGCACCCAATCTTGGCAGAAGCAGTTACACAGTTTCAGGCTCAAGCCTACAAAGAAATGTTACCAGCTAAAGGACCTGTAAAAACTGAAATTGTTGGTGCACGAACTATTGAGACAGAAAGCCAAGCTGAACGTGTCCAAGAGTTTATGAATTATTACATTATGAACGAAATGGACGAGTATGATCCTGAGCTAGATCAAATGTTATTTTATTTACCGCTTGCTGGCTCTTGTTTTAAAAAAGTATATTTTGATTTTGTACTAAATAGAGCGGTTGCAAAATTTGTTGCACCCGAGGACTTGATTGTACCTTATGAGGCTGCTGACATAAGTTCGGCTGAACGCATTACGCACTCCATAAGCATGTCTGCGAATGAAATTAAAAAACAACAAGTATCTGGTTTTTACGCTAATGCAGACATAGGATCAGGCTCTTATAGCGAAGATATGGACGAGATTGCAGAAGCTATAGATGATATACAAGGCATATCACCATCTTATAAAGAAAATAGGAATCGCACGGTTTATGAAGTGCATACTGTCCTCGACATAGAAGGCTTTGAAGATTTAGACCAACAAGGTGTACCTACAGGTCTGAAATTACCATACATAGTAACCATTGAAGAAGATTCGCAAAAAATACTCTCAATCCGCAGAAACTATAGAGAAAATGACGCCCTGAAAAATAAAATAAATTATTTTGTTCAATATAAATTCTTACCAGGCTTAGGGTTTTACGGTCTTGGCTTATCGCACATGATTGGTGGTTTATCAAAAGCTTCAACATCTATTCTTAGACAGCTTATTGATGCAGGCACATTAGCCAACTTACCAGCAGGATTTAAAGCTAGAGGCATGCGTATTAGAGATGAAGATGATCCGCTACAACCCGGAGAGTTCAGAGATATCGACACTACAGGCGGATCTTTACGAGAAAACCTTATACCTTTACCAATAAAAGAACCTAGTAATGTTCTTATGCAACTACTCGGTATTTTGGTTGACTCGGGTAAAAGATTTGCGGCTATAGCAGATATGAACGTAGGTGACATGAACCAAGCCATGCCTGTTGGGACAACTGTTGCTTTACTTGAGCGTGGTACTAAGGTTATGAGCGCAATCCATAAAAGATTACATTACGCACAAAGAATTGAGTTTGGTTTATTAGCAAAAGTATTTAGTGAATACTTGCCTCCTGTTTACAATTATCAAGTTGGTAGCGGAGCGCAAGAAGTAAAACAAATGGACTTTGATGACAGAGTAGATATTATTCCTATCTCAGACCCTAATATTTTTTCACAAAGCCAAAGAGTCACACTAGCACAAGAGCTGTTACAAATGGTGCAATCTAATCCAGAAATACACGGTCCGACAGGTATATATGAAGCTTACCGCAGAATGTACGCAGCGCTAGGTGTTGATAATGTAGATGCATTATTGCAACCACCAGCAGATAACACACCAAAACCAATTGATGCGGGTCAAGAAAATGCAGGTTTGTTATTAGGTCAGCCAGCACAAGCGTTTGCAGAGCAAAACCATCAAGCTCACTTGGAAGCGCACAAAAGTCTGTTCTTAACGGATATTGTAAAACAAAGTCCGCAAGTGCAAGCATTAATTATTTCTCACTGTATGCAACATTTACAATTTATGGCCATGCAAATGGCACAAGAGCAAATGCCACCTGAAATGCAGCAACAAATACAGCAAATACAAGCAAACATGCAACAAGTGTCGCCACAAGAAGCGCAACAAATACAACAACAAATACAGATGCTTATTGAACAGTTCAGTTCACAAATTATGGCGCAACTAGCAAACGAGTTTCTGCAATCAATTGGCATGGGCGGTAGCGATGATCCGTTGGTTGATATTAGAAAGCGTGAATTAGACTTACGCGATAAAGAGCTTGACATGGAATCAGATCAATTTGTTGCCAAACAAAACCAAAGACAGCAAGAAAAAATTATGGATAGCGAATTGCAACAACAACGAATAAATGTACAAAAACAAATAGCTGATGATAAACTTGGAGTGGCAGTAGACAGATTAAAACAAAATGCAGATCTTAAACTGCTTGAATTACAAAATAAATTGAGAGGAATAAGATGACCACATCATATAGAAAAGAAGCGGCAGCAAAACTCAAAGCTGAAAAAAAAGTTTTACGAGAACAGGAGGCAGCTGCAAATAAAGCAAAATTAGAGGCTGAGGGCAAAGCGCATCAAGAAAACATGGATAGGCTAGCAAAAAAATTAGCAAGATTATCTGGTGATGCTGTTGTCGAGGAAAAGCCTGTTAAGAAAAAAGCTGTAAAAAAACCGGTTAAAAAAGCTGTTAAAAAAAGCGTTGCAAAGAAAAAATCTAAGGCAAAAAAATAAATAATGGACGAAATTCAATTAATCGATAAGATTAAACGCGCCATATCATCCAGAGAAGAGCAAATACAAGAAACTCTTATGTCTGGTGGACTCAAAGATATTGAACATTATAAATATTTGCAAGGAGAGCTTTCTGCTTTATACTATATTGCAAACGCAATAAGTGATTTAGGAAAAGATATATGACAGCTGAGGCCAAGAAAGATATAAAACAAAACAAAAAAGTTGCTGAGGCATACATTGATCTAAGCGATAGAGTTTTAGATCCTGAAAAATTAGATGCGTCACTATTAGAGAGGATGCCACAACCAACAGGTTGGCGCATGTTAGTCTTGCCGTATGCTGGCAAAGCTAAAACCGAAGGTGGCATCGTATTAACAAAACAAACAACAGATCGTGAGGCGCTAGCAACTGTTGTAGCTTATGTGGTTAAAAAAGGCCCATTATGCTATAACGATAAGTCTAGGTATGGAGAAACGCCTTGGTGCGAAGAAAAGCAGTGGGTTTTAATCGGACGCTACTCTGGTTCGAGATTTAAACTTGAGGATGGTGCAGAGGTACGAATCATCAATGATGATGAAGTAATAGCCACAATTCTTGATCCAGATGATATAGTGAGCTTATGACGATAGAAGAACAAAATCAAATTCAACCAGAGGTTGATGAAATAGAGGTAGAGGTTACTGAATCTGAACAGCAGGACGTAGCAGCGCCCTCAAGTGACGATGAGTTAGAAAATTACACCAAAGGTGTATCAAAAAGAATTAATAAAGTTAATGCAAAAAGAAGAGAGGCTGAGGAAAAAGCAGCTAGACTAGAACAGGAGCTTTTGCAAAAAGATCAACAAGTACAACAATATTACAATGCAGCTGTGACTTATCAGCAAAATTTGTTAGCAAAAGAAGAAGAAGCAGTCCAAGTGAAAGAACGCGAGGCAGATCAGCTTTATAAAAAAGCGCATGAATCTGGCGATGCTGATTTAATATCAAAGGCTGATAGCTTAAAAAACGATGTTTCTATACAAAAAGAAAAAGTGCGTATAGCAAAACAAAGACAACAAGAGATTAATACACAGAGCCAACAAGTGTACCAAGGCCAGCAACAATCTCAAAACTATCAACAACAGCCACAAGAGACGCCAGTGCAACCAACACAAGAGGCGCTTGAGTGGAAATCTCAAAATAACTGGTATGGTGAAGATGTTGAGGCAACACAATATGCTCAATACACACACATGAATCTAGTCAATGAAGGCTTTGAACCTGACTCTAATGAGTATTACTCAGAGTTAAATCAAAGAGTTTATAAAGTTTATCCTGGTTTACAATCAGGAAATGCTGAACAAAGTGAGGAGCGGCCCGCTGTGCAAAGAGTCGCCTCAGCCTCTGTAGGAGGTCGGCAAAAAACACAAGGCAAAAAGAACGGTGTGCAATTTTCAAAAACTGAAGTTGCCAGACTCCGTGGATTAAAACCACATGGTATGTCGGAAGAAGCGTGGTTGAAATCCGTTGCTAAAGAAAAACAACGTATACAGTCCAGGGAGGCAAAATGACAACCGAAGAAAATAATGATATGACACACTCCAGAAATTCCCGTGAATCCGAGAATCACGCTAATAACACTCGTAGACAACCATGGAGACCAGTAAGAAAACTTGAAACTCCAGCTCCACCAGAAGGATACGAATATCGTTGGATAAGAGAATCCATGATGGGACAGCAGGACGTTGCTAATGTAAGTAGAAGACTTAGAGAAGGATGGGAACTCGTTAGAGGCACAGACTTACCTACTGAATTTGCTTTACCTGTAGCAGATGAAAATTCAAGACATGCTGGTTTAGTTTATAGTGAAGGTCTTTTATTAGCGAAAATACCTGTCGAAACCAAGGATGAGCGTAATGCTTATTACGAGGAACAAACTGCTAGAAAAAAAGATGCATTAGACAACACTATGTTTAGTGAATCAAAAAAAGATGGCAGATATGTCAAGTATGACAGCGATAGAAGATCTAATGTTACTTTTGGGAAAAAGTAATAATCATATTTAGGAGAATATTCTATGGCTAATAATAATAGCGCATTTGGATGTAAACCTGTTCGTATGATGGGCGGAGCACCTTATTCTGGAGGTCAATCTAGATATAGGATTGCTAGTGGAGCAACGACACCAATATTCCAAGGAGACTTGGTTACTCAGCTTACTGCTGGTGTAATTGGTAGACATGCAGCCAGTGGTACTGTTCCAATTGTCGGTGTTTTTAACGGTGTAAGATACACCGATCCAAGCACAAGCGAACCAGTGTTTAAAAATCATTATCCGGGTAGTATTGCTGCATCGGATATTGTTGCTTTCGTCATTGATGATCCTAATGTTGTTTTTGAAGTACAAGCTGATGCTGCAATGCCAGTAGCAGACTTGTTCGGCAATTTCGACATTGTTGATGGATCACCAGCAGGCGATACTTCGTCTGGGATATCAAACGCAGAACTTGATGTTGGTACAGGAGCTACTACAGCTACTTTACCGCTTAAAGCGTTAGATATATCTCAGGATCCTGATAACGACGATGTTTCATCGGCTAACACCAATGTTCTTTGTGTGATTCAAAATCACATAATGGGACAGAAAGGTGCTGGTTTAGCTTAAGGAGATAAATTATGGCTATATCAAGAGCACAACTAGCGAAAGAACTAGAGCCTGGGCTTAACGCACTTTTTGGGATGTCCTATGATTCTTACGAGAACGAGTATGAAGATATTTTCGCAATCGAAGATTCAAACAGAGCATTTGAAGAAGAAGTATTAATTACAGGATTCGGTTCTGCACCTCTCAAATCTGAGGGACAAGGCGTACAATTTGACAACGCATCAGAAAGTTATACAGCTCGTTATACACACGACACAGTGAGTTTAGCGTTTGCTTTAACAGAAGAAGCAGTTGAAGATAATTTGTATGATTCACTCGGTAAGAGATATGTAAAAGCATTAGCAAAATCAATGGCTAACACTAAGGAAGTCAAAGGTGCTGATGTTCTTAACAATGCTTTCTCATCTAGCTTTACAGGCGGTGATGGTAAATCTCTAATTGCAACAGATCACCCACTTGCAGGTGGTGGTTCAGCTGCAAACAGAGCAACAACCATGGCTGACCTCAATGAAGCATCATTGGAAGATAATCTTATTGATATATCAACCTTTACAGATGACAAGGGATTAATTATTTCTGTACAAGCGGACAAACTTATTGTCCCACCACAATTAGTATTTGTGGCTGACAGAATACTTAATTCTCAAGGCAGATCTGGAACAGCTGACAATGATCTTAACTCGATTAGAAACACAGGTGTTGTACCTGGTGGCTATTCAGTTAATCATTATCTAACTGATCCGGACGCATACTTTATCCTTACTTCTGTGACGGCAGCAGGCGAAGGTCTTAAAATGTTCCAAAGATCTCCAATGGAGACTTCTATGGAACCAGACTTTTCTACTGGCAACATCAGATATAAGGCTAGAGAAAGATATTCATTTGGTTTCTCTGATTGGAGAGGAGTCTTTGGATCTCAAGGTGCATAGTTTGAAGTAGTAATACACTTTTTACCTCAGTATTACATTGAAGGGCCTTAATTGGCCCTTTTTTTATGCCTGAAATAAGTTATGTTAATTTGTGTAAATAGTTGCATATTTGTGTACATTTGCTACTATAACTATGTGAGTAAATTAATTTGTAATCAAAAGGAGGGATTATGATAACAGTATTTCATGCAAACAAGCTTGGTGATAACACCAAGGGTTATACAAAAGTGGCGGAGGTTGATGTCGATACAATCAACGAGGCTTACGCATTAACCAACAACATCAACGGCTCTTGGTCTAGGGGTCCAGAGCTTGAGTATGACGGCAAAAAATTTAATAACGACGACTATGACCTAAGAATCAAATTAACGACAGATCTTATAACCAACAAGAGAACTGGCCAAGTCATGGGTTTAAGATCTACTTCTAGTGGTGACGTTATCTATGACGGTAGCAAGTATTGGTTCTTAGTTCCAATGGGTGCGGGCAGAACTGGTCCTATTTACAAAACTCATGGTGACACGGTTGCCATAGACAATTTTGATATTAACGGTTTCATTTACAACGAAAAGGAGGTTGCGTAATGATAAATAATGTAATTTACAACAAAGATTCAGCTGATAACGCAGTTGTAGTTGATGATTATCCTTGGGGATATAAGCTTAGAACCAAGAGAAAGTATTGGATTGAGACAACTAAAAAAGGCGACAGACTTTGTTATCAGACTCTAAATCCAAAAACTGACAAGTGGTGCGCTGTTAAAAAAAGCACTTATGCCGGCATTAAGGTTCTTTGCGAGAATGAAGATGGTCATATAAAAACTCTATCTTTAAAGCCAGAGTGGGACAGCAAAGAATGGCTTGCAGAGTTTCTAGAGCTTGTAGACGAAACTAAGTTGACTGATGCTCAAAGAGCAAAAATTTGTGAAACCAAGACAATTCATCATTGTCAAAAACTTGTAAAGGTTGAGATTGTTAATACAACAATGATGGATCAAGAAGAAAAGGCAAAAAGAGATGCCGAGCAAGAAGAGATCAAAGACAAACTAAACAGCTATGCCAACCATATTTATGGTGAGTGCTTGGTTGAAAATGGCATAGCATGACAGAGATAACCAAAATATTTGTTGACATGGACGGAGTCTTAGCTGACTTCGTCCGTGGTGTTGAAAGCTCCAAGTATCTTAACGGACCGTTTATTAGGCAGGCGGCCTATGACGATCAAAAACTTAAGTTTACTAATGCTGGTTTATTCCGAGATCTACCACCTATGAAAGATATGCAGGCTTTGGTTAATTATTGCAAAAACTGTGGTATTGATTGGGAAATTTTATCTTGCTCTGGCATGATAAATAGAAACAAAGCGACCAAAGATAAAATTCGTTGGATCAGAAAATATGTACATCCAAGCGTCATCATTACATGCACGCTCAAAGGCAAAGACAAAGCTGTGTTTGCTAGACCGGGACATGTCTTGATTGATGATAAACAAAGCAATATTAAGGCGTGGCAAGACGCAGGTGGCTATGGCATCTTACATATTGACGCTAAAACCACGATAGATCATCTAAATAAGCTTAACGGCGCTAATCCATACAGCTAGTTCTTAGTTGCGTAAATAACAGCCAAAGAGTATTATCAATACTGTAGAAATGAATGTTGCAGGCATGGTGCTTGCAATGGCTAATTTTAAAGGAGGCTGTTTATGACTACACATTTTACCTCTGGCGTAACAAACGTCAGCGCAAGCGGTTCAGGCGGACACGTTAAACAACCAAGCAGACATAAGTATCACGAATACTTTAATGACTTTGATGTTTATACAGCTGCTGACTGGACTATTACAACAACAGAAGACGGCTCAGGCTCTGCGGCTGAGGCATTAGTCGATGGCGACGGTGGACTTTTACAAGTAACCAATGCAGCTGGAGACAATGACCATGACTTTTTTCAACTTAAAAAAGAAGGTTTTAAGTATGAAGCAGGAAAACAATTAGGTTTCTATTTCAGATTTAAGGCTAGTGACGCTACACAATCTGATGTAGTAGCTGGGTTGCAAGTAACTGACACTACACCGTTAGACGTATCTGATGGCGTTTTCTTCTTAAAAGCAGATGGCGCAGCTACAATTGACTTTGTGGTTGAAAAAGACGGCACGCAATCTACTCTAACTTTGCCTAATTCATTGGCAGATGACACGTTTATGACTGTTGGTTTTTTATATAATCCAAAAGATCAGAAGTTTCATGTCTATCAAAATAATGTTTTAGCAGGCACAGTTGTTAGCACAAATGCTCCAGATGATGAAGAACTTAACGTAAGTTTTGGTATTCAGAATGGTGCGGCTGCTGCTAAAGTTTTAACTGTGGATTATGTACATGCTTTAAAAGAGCGTACAGCTAATACAGAACTTTAAGGAGTAAATAATGGCTGATACAGTAACCTCACAAACCATTCAAGATGGTGAGAGGCTTGCCATAGTTAAATTTACAAATGAATCTGATGGTACAGGCGAAGCTTCTGTCAAAAAAGTTGATGTTTCGGCTTTGAAAGCAAATGGCAGAGGTCTCGCATGTACTGGTGTATCTATAAGCAGAATACATTGGTTTTGCAGAGGTATGGGCGTTGACATAGAGTTTGATGCTAGTACCAATGTCTTGGCGGTACCGTTGCCAGCTGATAGTAGCGGTGATGAATACTTTGACCAATTCACAGGCATACCTAACAATGCAGGTTCAGGCGTAACCGGAGATATTGATTTTACTACGGTTGGTCACTCCAATGGCGATGCATACTCTATCATTTTGATATTAAGTAAAAATTACGGTTAATGGCTGTAAAAAAACCTAAAAGGCGCGCGAAGGCAATTCGCCGCACTGTGGGTAAAGGTGGAAATTACCGCTCTACTAAAAGTGGAGCGGGAATGACCAAAAAGGGAGTTGCTGCATATCGAAAGAAAAATCCTGGTTCTAAGCTCAAAACTGCTGTTACTGGCAAGGTAAAAAAAGGCAGTAAAGCTGCAAAAAGACGTAAGTCTTATTGTGCTAGATCTCTAGGACAACTCAAGCGAAGTTCAGCTAAAACAAGAAATAACCCAAATTCAAGAATAAGACAAGCAAGACGCAGGTGGAAGTGTTAAATGATTAAAAAAAGAAATCAAAAAAAGAAAGTAAACAAAGTTATTAAAGGCTTAAAAAAGGCAAGCGCCTTACATGCTAAACAAGCTAAAACATTAGGATCTTTAAAATTTAAGAAAGGTGGCGGTGCCAAGAAAAAATCAGGAGCACCTAGCAATGTTAGCAATCCTAGCCTATACGCAAGAGTAAAAGCTGAAGCTAAACGAAAGTTTGATGTGTACCCCTCTGCATACGCAAATGCTTGGTTAGTGAGAACTTACAAAAAACGTGGCGGTAAATATAAGGGAGCTAAGAAAGCTGTTGGCGGTGAGGTAAATAACAAAAACCTAAAACCAATACCAGCTCAAAACAAAGGGCTACCTAAACTTCCAAGAAAAGTTAGAAATAAAATGGGCTATATGCGTAACGGCGGAGCTGTTGCTATGGTTCAGGGCAGAGGCTGTGGTGCTATGATGGATTCAAAACGCAAAAAAACTCGCGTTCCTAGAGGCTAGATCTAAAAATGTCATTGAAGGATTGGTTTGGCAAAGGTCCAAAGGGTGATTGGGTTGATATAGGTGCGCCCAAGAAAAAAGGTAAATTCCAAAAATGTGGCCGCGCAAAAGCAAAAGGATCTAAGCGCAAGTATCCAAAATGTGTGCCAAGATCAAAAGCTAGCAGAATGAGTAAATCACAAATTAAATCTGCGGTCACAAGAAAAAGAGCTAAGAAACAAGGTGTAGGCGGAAAACCAACTAATGTGAAAACTTTTGTCGCAAAAGGTGGTATGATAAATAAAAATTCAAGCATGGGATTGTTTGGAAGGAGATAAAAATGAAAGGAACTAAATACAGAGCCGGAGGCGGCGGTATGAAAGGAACCAAATACAGAGCTGGCGGCGGCGGTATGAAAGGCACAAAAGGCTTTGCAAAAGGTGGTGCTGCATTAAGAAGTGAAATGCAAGCTAATCCTGGCGTCGGTAATATGCCAAACTCTGTAATGTCTGCTCTTATGGGCGGTGGTACCAGAGCACAAGGTCAAGCTGCTGTGTTAAAAGGCACAAAAGGTATGGCAAAAGGCGGTGCAATGAAAGGTGCTAAGTACAGAGCTGGTGGCGGTGCTATGAAGGGCACTAAATACAGAGCAAAAGGCGGAAAAAGGTAAAACTTTTTAATTAAATAAGGTGGCGTATTTAATATCGAATATCCCGCAGTTTAAATGTTGGGTAAGAAAAGAGTTTACAACCAATCATCAACATGGTCATGGTGAGTATTTACACGCCTTGGCATTTGCAGTCAACACAATCTCGGACAGATCTCTCTCCTTTCAAGTAGTATTTACTGGCTGTGAAACCGATTTTGAAGGCTATCCTGATGAAAATGTGCACGGTGGAGCCATGTGGGCAAGGATGCCTATACAAGCGCTTGTAGGTGACATACCGTTACAAGAATGGCCAAAGCCAATGGAAGATCACTTGGCGCAACCTTGGGACTGTTTGAGTCATCATCATAGCGTGGTTATTTTAGATAGAGTCAGCTCTAGTCCATGGTACTGCAAGATAGGTGGTGAGTTTTACATGGGCAAATACATGTTTACTGTTGATTATACCGATAACTCCATTGCAGATGATCCAGCACAACACAAACAAAGTCATGTTTTATACCTAACCGATGCTGGTGAATATACAGGTAATTTTGTAGCTTTACCTAACAACCGGGTTCGCGCAACTAATCCTGCTTTGTGGCGCACTGGTGAGGGAGCTCCAGATTTTTCACCATCACAATGGGTACACTCAGCCGAGGCACATGAAAGTTATACAGATCCAGCTATAACATTTGACAATTTATATGCTTCGGAAGAAGATAGAGATTAATTATGGCATTATCAGGCAGCAAAGATTTTGAATTAGACGTAGCTGATTACGTTGAGGAAGCTTTTGAGCGTTGCGGTTTAGAGCTACGCACAGGCTACGACTTAAAAAGCGCAAGCAGAAGTCTAAATTTAATGTTGGCCGAGTGGGCAAATAGAGGTCTTAATCAATGGACGGTTAAAGAGAAGACAGTCGCCATGGTAAAAGATAGTGCAACTTATAATATTGATAGCACTAACGCTACAGCTCCTATTGACGTGTTAGATGCTTTTATCAGAGAAACTGTTGGTAATGAAACCACTGACATACCTCTTACTAGATTAAGTAGAGCTGAATATACCAACATCACAACAAAATCTACAACTGGCAAGCCTAATCAATACTTTATAGACAAACAAACAACACCAACGGTTACGGTTTGGCCTACTCCAGACAAAACAAGCACTTATGTTGTGCACATGAACGTACTAACTCGTATGGATGATGTAGACGCTGGCGCTAACACATTAGACATGCCTTTTCGTTTTTATCCATGCCTAGCTGCTGGACTAGCTTATTACATGTCCTTAAAGAGAGCACCAGAGAGAACAGGCTTGCTCAAAGGTCTGTATGAAGAGGAGTTTCAAAGAGCTTTATCAACTGACGAAGATCGCGCATCTTTTCATATATCACCTAACCTTAGAGACTACAATCACGCATAATGGCTTTCGCATCTGGAAAAAACTCATACGGTATCTGCGACATATCTGGCTTTAGGTACAAGTTGCGTGAAATGCGTAAAACTTGGGACGGGTTGCTGGTTGGACCAGACATGTGGGATGCTAAACACCCACAGTTGCAACCTAGACGTACTGTTAAAGATCCTCAAGCAGTAAAAGATCCAAGGCCAGATACAGCAGATGATAATAATAAATTTTTAATTTACACTAATGTTGGTGATGGCAAATTAGGCAGCGTATTAACCACGTTTGAGTTAGGCGCTAACGTAGGTGAGGTTACGGTGACAGTATGAGTTTTAATTTTGGTACATTAAAGACAGCGATTCAAGATTACTTAGAGGTTTCTGAATCTACTTTTACTTCTCAACTGCCAACATTTATTCAAGAATCAGAAGATCGTATATTTTCTTTTGTCCAGTTGCCAGAACAAAGAAAAAACGTACAAGGAACTCTAACTACAGGTAATCGTTTTTTAGCTACGCCAACAGATTTCTACGCACCGATGAGCTTGGCTTTGATTAGCTCTTCAACATACGATTACTTAGATTTTAAACATCCGTCATTCATAAAAGAATATTCTTCAGGCACTACCAGAAGTACGCCTAAATATTATTCTTTGTTTGACGATGCGGCTTTTGAGGTTTCGCCTATACCTGATGCAGATTATACGGTTGAACTTCATTATTTACATAAACCAGTCTCTTTGACTGCTGGTAGCGACTCTGGCACGACATTCTTATCGACGGACTACAGCGATGCATTGCTGTATGGTTCGCTGGTTGAGGGTGCAATCTTTTTAAAAGAACCTGCTGACGTTATCGCACAGTTAGAAGGGCGTTTTAAGGAGGCGATAGCTAGAATGAAAAACACATCAGAAGGTCGTGGTACACGCGACGAGTATAGGTATGATTCAGTTCGCTCTAACGTGAGCTGATGAGTAGAATAGAATCTTTAGAGGGCAAAAGCGTTGCTTTGGTCGGACTTGGTATATCGCAAGTTGATTTCGCCATAGGTTTACAAAACGGTAGGACTTGGGACGAGGTTTGGTGTATTAATTCAGCCGCGTCAACATACCCATGTGATCGTATATTTATGTTAGATCCTGCAAGCAGATTTTTTGATACGGACGATGCAGGTAAACAAACATCTGTCATGTGTAGGGTTCTGCGAGAAACACAGACACCGGTTTACACCTGTGAGTTAGATCCTAGAATCAATAACCCTGTTATGTATCCTGTGGAAGATGTTTGTAATGCAACAAAATGCGCATATCTAAATAATACAGTGGCTTATGCTGTTGCCTTTGCTTTATACAATAAAGTAGGGAGATTAGATCTATTTGGTATAGATTTTTCATACAAAGAAAATATGCACTTCGCAGAGGCAGGCAGAGCTTGTGTTGAATTTTGGATTAGTAAATGCATGAGCGAAGATATACTTATTGGCATCAGTGGTAGATCCACAGTATTAGATTCTAATGTTCCGGGCACTGAAAAACTCTATGGTTTTCATAGATTAGACAAACCACTTGTAGCTGTTCCGCATGAGGGCAAGTTTATAATTGGCCCGTATGAAGAAATAAACCAGCAATTAGCTGAGTACGGACTTAAGATTGATGATGACGTGGTACCACCAGAGCCATACAAAGGATGAGTGCAAAAAGCGATTTTGTTTTAGGCAAGGTTGGCGTGACAACAACTGAGGGCAAGGGACACGACCCAGAGTTTTGGGCGGCTCAAGCTACAAATAAGATATGCGACATATCTGACAACGCGCCTGACCACATCAAACAGCAGGCTTTGGCTTTTCAAAACCAAGTTTATACTGTAATCTTATATACTATAAAAAATGC
>TARA_R100001480_G_scaffold25107_1_pt1 | contig 24946 bp, 40 predicted proteins | sample TARA_R100001480 | Tara Oceans TARA_R100001480 (sample SAMEA2622212) | marine metagenome | biome: marine biome (ENVO:00000447); feature: mesopelagic zone (ENVO:00000213) & marine oxygen minimum zone (ENVO:01000065); material: "saline water (ENVO:00002010), including plankton... | reverse complement strand
TTTGTTTTTTCCAAAAAAGTCAAATATATCTTCAGTGTCATCAATATCAATCGGACGTTTAGGTGGTGCTTTTGGTGTACCAAATATGTCATCAATTATTTGTCCATAATTTTCTGCAATTTTTTTATCAGTGTCATCAATCGCACGTTTAGGTGTCTCTTTTGATTTAATTCCTGCTGTTTTTAACATTTCTTCATAACCTATGTTCTGTTGCATCTGATTATTTAGTTGTTTATTAACTCTACCTAATTCTTCAGTTAAATTCATCAACATAAATGGATTTTTACTTAATATGGGGTCGGTATCTATCTCTTTTATAGCTTTTTCTAATTCTTTTTTCCTTTTTACTAAAAATAAAGAACCCATTTTTACACTAGTGCCGCCACCACCTAAAACATCTAAATAACTTAATGCTTCACCTAAACTATCTCCTCTACGTCTAGCTAACGCTGTAGATATTCCAGGAACAAAATTAGCAACACCAGATACTAAATTTTGTATTGGGTCTTCAGTATTTAAAGGTTGGTCTATATAATCTAATAATCTTTCTAAAACACCATTACTTTCTAGTGAAGTAGGGCTTACAGTTCCTCTTGGTATTGGTAGTTTTGTTGATTTTGGTTGTTCTGCCATAATAAGTAAAGTAGTTTAAACAATTAATGAGTTTCTTTGTCGGCGGTCTATTTTTCTGTGTTAGACGCACCGAAGTAAAAACTTATAACTGCACTAGCTAATCCTCCTAAATATCCAAGCACTAAATTAATTAATGCTTCACTGTTTTGTTCTGGTGGTTGTAATGTTACTAGAAAAATGTAACCAAGAAAACCACCCACCATAGCTATACCAATAATACGTGCTGTCCAATCTTTGCTAAACTTGGTCCGTGCATCTTGTTTATCTTGTGTTTCAAGTTCAAAAACTTTGACACCTAACTCTTTCATTTTAACTTCGAAATCTTTTTCTGCTTTTTTAATCTCTAACAACTGTTCAGGGGTTGCGTTTGTTAGAGCTTGTTCTATTGCGTGTTGGTCATTATCAACACCTAAAACTTTAGAAATAACGTTTGACGCCATGCCGCCAAGTGGACCGCCTAATGCCGAACCTAAGGTTGGTGCGACTGCACCGACTATGTTCAGTATCTTTTTCATAACAAAAGTATAACCGTAAAAAATTTATTTGCAAAATTTTTTTGCTAGAAATTTTTTGATAGGGACTTATTTGTAAAGTAGAAAGGATTTTGAGGCTGGAACTAAGGGAAGGCGGAGGGTTCGGACGCAGCCGTAAGGCTAGGGGGTATAGGGGTAGGCTATAAGCGTTAGTTAATATAAATAATAGAGTAGACAAAAAAAGGGGTCATAAAGACCCCTATGAATAGTATGAGTTTTACTTAACCTATATTAAATATATTAAGTTCTTCAGTTGTAAAACCTTTGTAAGTTTTACTACCTAAGTTGTTAAACTTAGATATATAATGAGCAAGGACTGTAGTAGCATCTTGTTCATAGTCATACTCATCAACCCACTTATTATTTAACATAAGTAATGAACACTTATCGTTGTCTATAACAAGTTGGTCAATATTCATAATTAGTAATTGAACTTGCGTAGGCATAGAATCAAATACCACCTCAGCTTTAGCAGTATTAATACTGATAAGCTGTTTATCATTAAGTCTAGCCCTATTAGGTCTAGCCTTAAACTTAGACACATTTTGTTTCTTGGTTGTGTCAACCGCACCTTTATTAGGATTATTTTTGCTATTCATATTGTTAATATTACAGTAATTATTATAGTTGTCAATACTTTTAGATAAATTAGTTTAATTAATTTATATAAGTTAGTTAGGTTAATCAGATCTGATTAGCGTAGTTAGGTTATCTATTTAGGAAAGACGGACGGACGGACGAAAGGACGGAGGGGAGGGGAAGGATAGAATGGGACAGGGATAGATAGAGGGGAAGGATAGAGTAGAGCGATAGAGTAGAGCGATAGAGTAGACTAGAGTAGAGCACAAAAAAGGCGACCGAAGTCGCCCTTTTGGAACCAGTCAAAGGTTAGCTGATTGTAATCAATCCTTCTTCGACTAATCTAGCTCTGTAATGAGTCCAGATATCCATTGGTGTTTGAACTGTAACCAGTCCCGCTTTTTCTAAAGCAGAATCAGTCGAACCATCAGTTCCAACTAACTCACCAACTGTAAGACTGTAGTCTTTCGCAGTTAGTAAAGCCTCGATAATTTTCCCAGCTTGGGCGGGAAACTTACCCTCAGGAGTTGCTACTAATGTAACAACTGCGTTAAAGTTAGCAGTCCCCTTTTGGTTAGCTGCTTTAAATTTCTTATCTATCATAATATTCTCCTTTCTAGATAATGGGCTTAGCCCTAGTTAATATACCTATATCATATCGTGGATTGATACCAAAGTAAAGGAGTAAAAAGAACAGAACAAAGTCCGTCCATCGTTCCGTCGGTCAATGTTTCTTGGTGAAGTCGCCTTCTATAATGTTATCAGTCTTTTTTGCAATCAATTCTTTGAGGCGAGTGAGTATATCATCTTTAGTCATCATATCGATTTTAGCGGTGAGTATTTCACGTCTATCGATGTAGAGTCCTCCTGCCTTGCCTCGATGAACCTCTGCAGTGATAGCAGCGGATATCTGTCCTTGGTCTTTGGCTTCTTCTCGTAGGTCGTGTAGAGTAGACAGGTGGTTCTCTAGAGAAACTGCTTCCTTCTCTGAGGCTTGGATTTCCAAGTCAATGAGATAGTTTCGTACAACTGGGTTATGATTGAGTAATACACTGCCCTGTGTCTTAGCACCCTTCCTATCTTTGGTATACCCTGCTTTTATAGCCGATTCTGTAGCTGTTTGTCCTTTAATATACTCTTTACAAAATCTTTTTTGTTTTGAATTGAGTGGTTGCCACGTCTTACCGTGTTGGTCAACGAATGCTTTTCCGTCTTCTGTTGGAACTAAATGAGTGTAAGTTAGCTTTTTCATTGTAATACCTCGATGTAGCAAATGATATTACAAATATATTAAAAAAGATAATTTTCAAATTACTTTTCTCGTGCCCTCTAGTAATCTTACCATAGTTTCTAATAACTAATAGAAATTCTATTAGATTTGAACAATCAAAGAATAGAGTAACAAAGAGAGTTACAGACTGATTCTATTAGAATATTAGAAATATTAGTAGTTTTGAACATTTTTTACAAAAAACTTTTTTATTTTTAAAAACACTAATACGATATCTTCAATAATAAAAAACCCCCGAGCCGCTGACAACGGCACGAGGGCATTTAGTAGATAGTCTATAAATATTTTTTATTAAACTGTGGTTCTCTCGTCATAGTGTATCCATAACATCCGTCAACCCAAGCCGTCTTTATATGATAAATGTATCCTTCGTAAGCATACGCAAAACATTTCACATCGTTTTCTGTATTGTAATCTTCATCTTCCCACTGCATGTCTACATATAGTTTATTCTCTGTTTCAATGAACTCTATATTTGTAGCGGTCAACTGCTCACACAATTCGTAAACATCTAACTCTGACCTTTCTATAGGCTGGTATGCTTCACGGTTTAATACCTCAGTCCCGAACGGGCAACTGGTCTTGTCCCAGAACTCGTCGTTTGCGTATATTTCGTATAGTGTATTCATATCTTTCTCCTTTCTATCAAAATAATAATTTATTACTTTATAAGTATAACTACCAAAACGCCCATAATAAAACAAAGGGCGAACAGATTATGAGCCTCTAGCATCAGCCATTTCTTCAACAAATTCAGTATCGGCTTTTACGATAGCATTAAAATGAGACCTACATTGATTGAAGTTTAAGACTCCAGCACATTCTTCAAAATGATAGACTGCATCGAAGCCATCGTTAACATTTATACGCATAATAGTATAATTACCATTCCTAAAGAAATCAGCGACTACAGGAATCGAGCCGTTCAACTTTTCGGCTAATTCTTTAGGGTAGTATTTACTAAAAATCAAATCCTTCATATCTAAAGGCTCTTTAGGGCTATTAATGGTGTTAAATTCAAATGTTTCGTTCATAATTTTCTCCTTTCTTTTTTAATACCCTTATAGTATAGCTACCAGCAAAGCGATTATAAAGCAACCTACGAGCCGTCTTCATTTTGATCAATTCGAGTAATCGAAGCTTCGAATCCATGTGAGTCTCCAATCTTCAATATATGGTAGATATAATCTTTCGATTGTATCACAGCTGTCCCGATAACGTCGGCTTCAGTGAAGCCTCTGCGTTCTTCGTTAATAAGTAATATGTAATCAGCGTTTTCAGGATATCCGTCTTTAGGCTTATCGACAGCAAAATCGACTAAATCGTCAGCGATTGCTCCACCTTCTTCAGATAGTGGTATCATACAATGATACTCGTCTTTACGATACTCATCGAGTCGTTGGTTCACTTCATCTAAATATATTTTAGTTTCTGTATTCATATTTTTCTCCTTTCTAGTTAGTGGTTAAATATTCTTTTTTAACCTATATATAGTATAGCTACCATTATAGCCAAAATAAAACAGCAGTTTAATAATAGATATATATCCATAATCCGATTAAAAACCAACTAAAAATAAGTAAGATTATTTCGTTTCTACTTGGCATTATGAGTATTTGGGTATTTATCAGTAAATAATTCAGTTTCTCGTCTACCACAAATCTCACATTCGAGCACATTTTGTAATACCCCATCTTTAGTAATCGTATAACTATTCCTTATATCGCATGGTCCTATACTAATTCTTCTACCTTTACAATCTTCACTCATATCTTTTTCCCTCTGCTAATACTCCATTACCTAAATAATAAAACTTACCATCTGTGTTAGAGTCTATGGCATACATATCAGAGCCCTCCCAATTTAACATAATTTTATCTTCGGTCAGCTGTTTTATTGGATAACCACCATCTTTATTATATTCAATATGTTTTAATTGTTTATCTATGACATTAAACCACAACATCCCATATAAATTTTCTACGTGAGTAAAATCTGATAGTGCACCTTTGAAAATATGTATATCTTCAGTCATGCCTACCGACACATCATCGTGTGATATTTCTAAATAAAAATCATATATTTTATCACTCATGGTTGTTCACCGTTTTGCTTTTCATCCATGATGTAGTAATATCCATAGCCTCGCGTTTAGCTAATTCAGGATATAGTTCTCGTAGTTTTGCAGGTGCTCCGAACATATTCATTTGTCCTGATTCTTGCATAAGGTCGAGCATGATAAAATATTTACCATGCTTGTGGTTTTCTTTGTTAGTTTCCATAACTACCTCCCAATAGTTTTATTTAAATCATCTGTAGGATATCCCATATACCCTAATTGTTTAATAATTCGATGTTTGCTTTTAGTAGACAGTTCGTCCCAAACATCGCTAGTTATCCATTGAATAACCTCATCTAATCGTTGTTCAGTAGTAAAATTTTCAAACATCTCTTTAGTATCTTTTTCTTCTTGCTTACATTCGTCGCAAGTAGTGATTATTCTAGGCTCGTAACCTATCAATAAACTACCGCACTCACGACACTCTAAAGTAGCATTATCTAATGCATGACACGGTGAACATAGTGTTCCCTCATCAGTATTAATTACATAATAATCTTTTACATCTACGGTATTTTCTGAATACTCGTCTCCACACTGAACACAAGTCCATCCGTCAGGACAAGAGCTAACAGCATCTTGTCCAAATAATTTTTCTGTTGAAATACTCATAACTACCTCCCAATAGTTTTAGTATCGTCTAATGTAATATACTGATACGCACCTTTATTATAAGCAGGTGCAATCTGTGTCTTACGCTGTTCAGCTAGTCGCTGTGCAGCTTCCTCGCCACACGATGTGCAGGTCGAATAACCTAGTTTCGCTCGTGCGGTCGGTATTTTATCACGGCATAATGAACATATCATAATCTTTCTCCTTTCTTAATTAAGCCTATATATAGTATATTTACGAAAAAAGCCAAAGTAAACTACTACCACCATACGTGCATTATCGCACCACGCTCACCAGCAACGCCGAGTAAAGTCGCTAAATCTTTAACTTCGCCTAATGTATATTCAGCCCAATTATCTACTTGATAAACTATAGTGTCGTCATCAATATCTAAAGGACAGTTTGTATCATTAGGGTCGCTACCAAACACACCATATTCTTCTCTAACAGTATGTAAAAATTCTTCTAACGCATTAGCCTGTGCTTTTAGTTCATCGCTTGTAACATATGGTGGGTCATCGTCCTCCGATTTATGCCATATATTACACCCGTGAAAGTCTTCATCTGACAGACTCATAATCTCATCTATTAAAGGCTCGTATGCCTTACCTCTAAATGAGCCGTCGCTACCGCAACCACTCAACATACCTCCGCAAAGGCTGATATCTTTTAAGCGTTCATCATCTTTACTAGTAAACGCTTTATCATGGTCGTTACCATGCACTATATAACAATCTAACCCCATTATATTCTCCTAATTTCTATAACAATCGCTACAACTATAATAGCTATAGCACTCAAAAACATAAATACTTCCATAATTAACTCCCCGCTATCATTATTAAAATGGTTATAGTGAACATCATTGTAGGTAAAATAAATATTTCTACACCCATAATTAGCCCTCCATTATTGCAATACGTGCAGGTATGACAACTGTCATATTACACTCGTTACAACATCTGCCGTTATTGATAGGCTCGGCGTTATTACCACCTTCCCATACAACCTCACCTTTATCGTTTCGTAAAGGCTCGATATGTCCTTCGCAAATAGAACATTTGCGGTCTTCAAGTTTAGTTATATTATCCATAATTTCTCCTTTCTAATTTTTTTACTATAAATAGTTTAGTTACCAACAAAACGAATGTAAAGCAAAAGGCGGACTGTAGAATGATATGAATAGTTAGAATGGAGCATCCTACAGCCCTAGAGAGTTTCGCTTTGCATTTGTTTTCAGCTCTCTTAAAAATGTTCAGAAGGTAAAGTCAGAACAAGGCAGTGCCGTAACACCTTAAATCCCTCCATCGCCAATGTAGAGGTTCTAGCTCTACGACAATTAGTTAATATTGAACCGCTCTATAGCCCGAGTGTCGTGTGCTGTAAATTACGACCTTTTACTCCTCACAATCGCAGTATCAATAAAGTCTTCAAACCCAACAATACACTCCTTACAGTGACGGGAAGCCTAACTGTCCCATTATGTATTGTCTTTCCTGTTCTTCAGGGCTTTAGGCTGTCCAATGGGTTTCCTAAAGCGACTTTACCAAAATCAATCTTTCTTAAATAATCCGTCCTCCAATTTTCCTGTGCGGTCTTTTATTTCATCCCACACATGTTCTAAACACTCTTCTAGCGTCATATTATGTTGTGCTGCTAATACAATCAACACTACCATACAATCACCAATACCATCCATAACTCCTTGTGAATCTTTATAGGCTATAGCTTTAACAGTTTCACCTACTTCTTCCATAAGTTTCATCGTTTGTGCTTGAACATCATTATAATTATACGCATAATTATCGATACTTCTTATATTTGGTTCAGCAACTAATAAGCCACGTTCTTCAGCCCATTCTTCTACTTGTTTTATTTTATCATCTCTCATAGTCTACCTCTAAATATATACCTAAGTGCATTAATCGCTTTTTTGCTCAGGTGTCTTAAATGTTTTGGTATCGGTTGGGGGATACATTTCTTCTCCCCACTTTTTGATTTGTTCGGTTGCTGCTTCATAAAACACTCCTTTATCATGTTCTCTTGTAAGTCTTGCTAATACTACTTGAACTTGCCATTCTTGCAAATGAGGTAGAATCTTTTTAATATCTTCTATAGTAATTCTAACACCTAATTCAAGATGTGATAGCCTTCTATATGTATTAATTACTACCTTCATCTTTTTGCCTATCTAATCTAGTATCGATATTCATCAACATCATAATAGAGTTTTGCGTATGAGCGTGATGTAAGGCTTGGATAATATTTGTCCAAGCATGTTGGACTCTATCTTTAGAGTTTTCATCATCACTTATATCACAATAAAAATTAATTATTCTTTTTATAGTGTTTACGTCTTTACTTTCGACTAACATATTAATACCCCCTACTCATGTGTTCGTAGCAGTTTTTACCATTTAACGATAAAGGTAAACCACATAAACATTTATCTTCGCTACCATAATAAACATCAAACCATACTTCGAAAAAGTGGCTAACATCAGCAACTGTGATTTTCTTATAAGGTTCGTATATCCTATGGTAATCCCATATAGCTGAAGATACGAACTTATATGCTCGTAATCTATCTTCATCTGACATATCTAAATAGTATGTTAACCTACTGATATGCCGTAATGTTTCGTCTAATACTGTTTGTAAATTCATATATTCTCCTTTCTAAAATTGGGTGTGTGCTGAGTGGGTCTTTCTCAGTTTTGCATGCGTATCAACCTCTCACACACCCTTTGTAGCTGTGGTCAAAAATAATAAAATTCCACAGCTAAAACTTACTAATAGTTTACTTACCATAAACGCCAAAGTAAAGCACTAATAATATCCCCCGAATCCCATCGCAGGTTCATCAAACCAAGCTGTAATAGATACACCCATATCTTCAGTATAGATTTTACGCAAGGCTTCGATTACTGGTTCAGGTGGCGACCAAGCTGTGCTAAAAGTATACACTAGGTTACAATCATCACTGTGGTCTTCACAGTAATAACTATTCCATTTAGTCCCCCAATTAACTACATTCCAATGATACCACCTATCGTCGTTTTTACCTGTGCTGGCAAACTTCCAAAATTCACCTATTTCTTCAGGAAAACTATCATCTTTAATAGGTAACTCACCTACTTCACCACGAGACTCATCAGCCCCAAGCCAAGACTTTTCTTTACCTGTTAAAGGTGTTTTTTGCCAATTAGGTGCTGGAACAATATTATTAAAATCAAAACAATTTTTATCAGACGCAAGAAACTTTTGTATTTCTTTCGCTTGTTCTACTGTTTTACAATGTATTTCTACACGATTATCACAATGATTTGGCATAATATCCTCCTAGTCTAGTAAAACCATATAGGCTTCAGGTTCATGTTGTCTAAACCAATCAAGTCCTACGCGGACACCATCGTATAGTTTCATTGCCTCACTACCTTTAATCATGTCGTATACTGCTACGGCATCAGGTTGTAGTGTGACCTTCTCACCAGAATATGGGTTTGTTACCTCTACTGGTTCTTTATCAAGTATTTGTAAGCCCTTCGGCAAAGTTCTAGTATTCATAACTTTCTCCTTTCTTAATTAGTTATATAACTACTTTACTTACCATTTACAGCAAAGTAAAGCAAGGTTATTCCATTGCTTTTTCATTAAACATAGTATCGATAGTATCAATCACACAATTAATAAAATCAGCTTGATCCCAGTTAATATCTGACTTTTCTAAAACACCATCAGCCATATTAGGGACTACAACATTGTTGAGTTTACGAGCTAGTGCGATAGCATTAGTTTCTACAACAGTGCCATCATGTTTTGTTATCGTGATTTCCATATTTTACTCCTATAAATAAAGTGTAGTGATAGACCGAGATATAGAGAAAAACCAATCTATCACTACTGGTGTGGCTCACGTGTGACGGTTCCTAGCACTTATTCACGTTTTATCTCAGACCGACATCTACATTTCTGCAGTCAGGATTTACAGAGCTCGTTCTCTTGCCACGTTTCCAAATTATACTTCAGATAAAAAGCCTTCGCTTACTAATCTATCTTTGTAGAATCTGAAAATTCTAAGAGGGTCTTGGCATGTAGACAAGAATCCTCTTTTTACAGCTAATGCTACTAAATCTTGAGCAGTAAAACCAGTTTTATCTAGCTCAGTCTTTTTAGCTTCATTAATTGTTTGTAATAGAGCATACATCTGCGGTGTAAAACCAGTTTGCTCAGGCATAGTGCCACTGAACTTGTAGTTTTTTCTCGCTGCACCTCTAGTTTTTGCGACAGGCTTTGGCACTTTTGTTACTTGTGCTTTGCTTATAGGCTTGTCTGCAACAACCTTTGGCGGCATACTCTTAGATTTCGAAGTTGTAGTTGCTGTTCGCATATCTTTCTCCTTTCTAATGTTAATATTTCCTGCTTTATAGCAGAACCAACCTTAATAATAGTTATGAACTTCACGAATGTAAAGCAACAATATCATTAAGCGATACGCCAGACTCTAATACCAGACACTTCTACCAATGTAGGGTTTGAAGGGTCAGATACTTCTTCAAGTCTATAACGCAATACAAACTTCCAATCGGGCTGATGTTTTTTACAAAAAGTCCGAGTAGATTGTTGTAATCTGTTTTTAGCACGTTGTGCATTATCATTTTCTTTTAACGGTATGAATACCGAATCACCAACTTCCATTTTATCCCATGGTCGTTGAGAAGAACTACCCCTGATATCTTCAGGGATAGGTATATTCTTTTGAATTTTAAAGTTTTCCATTAGTGTATGTCCTCTAATTTAATAAGTTCGTTATCTTCTAAATACTTTTTCCAAAACCAAAAAATAACTGCAGGGTCTGTCACCCCCTCCAGTTGTTGACAGCCTTGTGCAATCATGAGGTCAGCTAGTTCTTGTGCTAACTCATTTTCGTGTGCTTTACTAAACACAGCCTCCCACACTCTGCCTAGCAGAAGTGCGGGTATTCTGTATTCGTCCACTATGCAGCCCTCGATAGAGCCATATCTAGTGCTTTAGCTTTTCTATTAGCCCCTGCACCAAACCAAGCACTGTGTAAAGCATTACCTTTTACTTGCGAAGTCCTAAGATGGTCTTCGACATAAGTAACTGCATTAAATGCACCCCACCATGTATCTTTAGCTGATTTAAGGTTTGCACCTGGAGAGTTGTAATACCCTTCCATAGCTAATGTAGGAAACTTATTAAGTTTCTCTGCTAGTGGTTCTTGTATACCGATTGCTTTACCGTCTTGACGCATTTTTTCTTCGAGTTTATACTGCATAAGCATATCTGGTTGATATATTTCTGCAACATAGTCGATTACGTCAGAATGTTTAGCTTTCGCTTTAGATAGAGTTGTAGCATATTGCTGAAACTCTTGCATTTTAGCTTCCGATAGACCTAATGCTTCTTTTGCAGTTTTAGCAACTTCGTCATTGAAATCTCTAACATGAGGCACTCTAAAGTGATTACCTGCTTGTTCAAGAGCCAATGTAAGTGTGTTATTGCAAACTACTCTTATAGGCGTTAGTTTTATCGTCATCGATTTACCTGCTACATGTGGTTGATTAATTAAGAGATAACCCTTAACCTCATCACCACCTACAAGTTCAAAGTCATTTGAGATTTTAGCTAAACCCCAAATTTCTTTGCCGTTTCTTAAACTACCTGCAGTTTCCATAGTCATCTGACCAGCTTCTGTAAATTGTTTAAAAAACTCAAACACTCTCTCATTTTGAAAAGGAACATAGTTCTTTCCACAATGTGAAAGTATTGTATTATCACTGTCACGAACAATGTGAAAAGTATCTTCAGCTTGAATCAACTCTACATTTTCGGTCCAGTCTGGAGTAGCAAGAGTATAACTTGGACGTTTACTAACAGTCCAGTTTAGCTCTGCTGCCTCCAGCATTTGTAATGGTGTGAGGTTAGAGTCCACTTTAACACCTAATTTGTGCCAAGGTATGTCGTTCGCCCACGCCATTGTTTCTACGTTATGTGCCATATAATTTCTCCTTTCTGATAGTTCATATGGTCGTAAGCCCCACGCTTACCTTTTAAATAGTATATAGCAGTATTACGAAAGTAAAGCACGACTAAGAGCATCCCATTCGTAAGGAATCTCTAATAACAAATCAGGTGGACAAGTTAAACCATTGTCTACAAGTTCAATAATATCGTCTTTGACCTGTATGTGATAGAGATAGAGTTTATTAAGTTTTCTAACTAATACAAAAACTCTGCCACCATGTGCAACTCTACGAGCTATCCAAGATACTTGCATAACTCTCAAAGGTATTTTATTAGAATTCAAACTTACATCTTTTAATTCTAACCAAAACTCTACACCTGCATAACAACCGTTAACGTCAGGCACACCTGAACCAGTCATACCTGTTTCGATACGTTGTAAATGAAAATCTTTTAAATTATCTCTTATTAAGAGCCAGAGATTCTTTTCTTTAGCCATTCTTCATGTCTGAATAAATCTGGTTTTCTAACGTTTTGTTCATAATATTTTTTTGAATAAGCTGCACGTTTTTTCCTAACTTCTTTATTAGTTCTATATTTTTCTTTTGCTCTTTTGTTTATTTTATTTTTATTTTCCATTACATATTTTTTATTTTTATTACGCATACCCACTTTTTGGTCTTCTGTTAAATTAGCTAGATATTTTTTAGACCGTAAAGTTTCATAAGATACGTCATGGTGTTTATTGTATTCTTCTACAAATGCTTCTAAACCTGCTATAACAACTTTAGCTTCGTGTTCATTTCTATCTTGCACATATTGTTCATGGTTAGCCTCAGCTATAGCAAATATATCTGGGTCAACATGGTAGTCATCAACTGCGAATCTACCATTACCTGTAACATGCGTTTCGTCATATTTGATAGAGCTTTCAACTGTAGTTAAACCTCTGGGTCCACCTGCCCATCCGTTTAAATCTTTATAAACATCTTTTCTAGCTAAACAATTAGCTTTAATTAAACATTTTCTACTACAAAATTTTCTTTGTTTACCTGTAAGTGGGTTATCACATTTCGGTAAAGCACATCGTAGGTATGTTACTTTCTCTTTTTTAGACATACCTATAGGGTAAAGTAGATTTAAGACAAAGTAAAGCAGTAATACGGGCAAAATAGCGTTTTACTAATTCTAAGACGATATAAGCCTTGACACAACCTTCTAATCCGATAGCCTTAACTACCTCGTCAAAACGCCTTAGGTGGCGTCTGGTGAGACCGATTTTTCCGATTTAGTTAAAATTTTAGTATTTCCAGTCCCATCCGCTATGGGGAACTACTGATTGATTATTTATGCTAGTTTTAACACCTATAGTTTTTAACCATGCATTATATTCAGCAGTAATTTCCTCCATATCGTTAAAAGTAGAGTTAAGTTCATTCCATTTATTACGTGCAACTTGTGTTCCAAGATAATAATCACCATCACCTAATTTACATCTTGTTATAATTTGCCAAACTCTTTGTTTTGTTATATCAAAATGAGAACCTATTTCTTGTAGAGTAGATTCATCGTTTTGCCACATAGCATATATACGTTCGTATTTTTCTTGACTTTCTACTTTCTTTTTTGGTGTTATACCTCTCATAGAATTATCTCCTTAACTTCACCCCATGATTGACCAAGCTCTGCGTCGACTAATAAAGGCACTGCTATATCCACACAGCCCTCCATTATATCTATAACTTTTTTAGCCTGAGCATGATTTTCAATAGATATATCTACCTCATCATGTATTTGCAAGTGTGGGACTATTCCTTCCTTCCATAGTTCTATCATAGCTAATTTAGTCATATCAGCCGCAGAGCCTTGTATCAAACGATTGAGTGCTTTATATGTAAATGAACGTTTTAGTTCATCACCGTATTTATTTACTGCGTCATCTTTATTAAGTGGTGTAGTTCTCTCAAACTTACTTTCCCATAAATCAAATCGACATCTACGTCCACCGATAGTTTTTATAAATCCTTTCATGTTCGCAATCCGAGTGCATTGGTCTTGTAGAGCTTTTATAAAAGGAACTTTTTCATGATATTGTTGAAATAGTTTTTCTGCCTCTATATCATCTAAACCTAGTTCTCTAATTAATTTTTCTTTACCCATACCATAGCTCAGACCAAGGTTTATTACTTTTGCTTGTTTACGTGGTATATTTGCCATATCTGCTACCATTTGGTGAAAGTCTACATTTTTCTCTGTATAACCTAATACAGCTTCTTTTGAACCAACTAAATTCATTTCACTGGCATAATGAACTGTAAGTCTTGGTTCTTGTTGTGAGTAATCGAATGCTCCCCACTCACAACCATCTTCAGGTATAAATAAAGAACGTATAAGATTACCTATCTCTGGGTCACGAGCAGGAACTTGTTGTAGATTTGGGTTACTGTAACTAAACCTACCACTAACTGTGCCTCCTCTGTCATTACGCATAGGGTGTGCTTCGGCATGTATACGACCATTAAATACGTGGTCTCCTATCATCTTATCTATAAACGTTGTTCTAGCTTTGTTAAGTTTTCTTGCTCTGACTATAAGTTTTGGAAGTTCTTGTTCATGGTTCTCTAACCAAGCTCTTTGGAAACTTGGTGTGCCTTTTTCTGTTCTTGGGTACCATAAGTTATTTTTATCAAATATGTTTTGTAATGATGCGTTAGCCCATAAGTTTACTTCACTACCATACTTCCTTTTTATCTCTACCTGTATTAATTGTTCTTCTTTTGATAGTTTATCGCTTATCTCATCAGCTTTATTAGTATCTACTCTTACACCTCTCCAACGCATTTCTATCAATAAAGGTATAAGTTTCAGTTCCATTTCTAAAACTTTCTGTAAATCTTGTTCTTTTATTTCTTGTTGTAATTTATCCCACAGCTTATAAGTTAATAGAGCATCTTGTTCGCCATAAGGACCAACATATTTTGCAGGTAGTTTATACATTTCACTTTTAGGATTTACACCAAACGTCAAGGCTGCGTCTTGTAGTAACGTTTCATCTTTAGTTTCGTTACACCAGTCTTTACCCAAATTATCTAGTGAATATGAAAATCTATTTTCGTCTAATAGAGGGGCGGCAATGATAGTATCAAGAATTGTTCCTTGTATATCAATGCCCTCCCTTTTTAACCACCCAACATCATAGAGAGAATTATGAAAGATTACTTTACGTTGGGTAGATAAAACATTTTTAAGCCATCGCATAACTACTGCTTGGTCTAGATTACCTCCACCCGAATGTCTTATAGGCAGATATCCTGACCAACTTTTAGAGGCAACTCCAACCCCGACTATATGACCATTACCTGTAGCCCATCCTGGACCATTGATTAACAAGTTAGGGTCATAGGTTTCTAAATCGACAGCGATAGTTTCATTTGGTGCAAACTGTGGTAATACCTCAGGCACTGTCCATGAACTATCTGGTTGGAAGAAAACATCTTGTCTCATTTTTTAGTTTTCTTTTTTGGTGCTTTACCTCCAACCCATGCTTCATTAACATCTGGTGTAGATTTATCGTCAGCAACGTATCTGCCTTTTTTAGTTCTAGCTCTTTGAAGTGCTGTTGTTTTACTTTCTTCAAACTTATCTAGTTTGATTTCGCCACCTTCTACGGCTATGTCTAATACCTCATCAACCACACCTTTTGTTAATTCTTGTTTATTAATTGTGCTAGTTGGTGTTTGACTAACTGTAGGTAATCCTAAAAAACCTTTTACTTTATTCCAAAAACTCATATATCCTCCTCATCAGATACTGTTTCATGCACCTCAACGTTTTCATTGTAAGCTGCAGTTTGTGTTAATATTTCTTGTTCTACAAGTAAAAGATATCTACGTAAATCACGCACGTCGTCTAGTAGACCTGCTTCGCCACTATAAACTTCTCCTGATTTAAAGATATCCCACCCGTGTTTTTCCGACTGATGTTCTATTCTATCGAACTTACGTGCTAACATCATAAAAGCACCTACACCTCCACGTCTTTTCCAAGAATCGCCATAAGATGTTTCTGCTCGTTGTAGAGCTTGTAAATCATTTTGAGCAATCTCTTTCATAAGATTAAAATCTGCACTCATATTATTCTCCTTTTTCCGCTTGTTCATAATGACGCTGTTCTCGTGTGCGGAGCCAACTAAGACAAGCGTTTTTCCAGTCTACTGGAACAATTCTTTCGCATTGTTGTAATGCTTCATAGAAATTTCTACTTTTATAAAACGAATATGCAGTTGCCATAGGAACAGCTATATCTCGCATACAAGGACTTTCCCAATTATTAGAGGTTATTAAATCTGCAGGATGGTAATGAAAAAATCTATTTAGTTCCCAATCTAATACACCATTATCATAAAATAATGGAAAAGGTTTAAAATCCTCTAAGGCATCGTAATTATTTGTATGTTTAAAATAAACGTCTAATGTTAAATGTTTTACTTTATCCCAAACATCGTTTAGATAAACATGAAAGCTATCACTAACTTGTCTATAAACACCTACGTCTATTTCTAATTTATGAGCTATGTATTCTTGTAACACTGACATATGCACCACATTCGCACCATACGCACCCCAAAGCATGTCGTTTGACCTATTACATACTGTCATATTTAATTTATTATCTCTTATTTTAAAATAAATGTTAGTATTACAAGGAACATCTTTACCATTTTTTGCTAAATCCATTATCGGGTCCCACATCTGTAATACAGCTCGTCTATCATCTGGATTATATTTTAATATTTTTACGATTACATCTAACTGGTCTTTTAGAAAATACTTTCTCCACCTCTTACCATAGGCACCCCATAGAGTCTCACCATCATCTGAAAAATTAGACATACTAGATACATAATAAGTTAAAGTATTTAAATCATCCCTACCTGCAATCATCCACATACTTTCAATAAAATGAAAAAAAGGGTTAGCATCTCTTTCTTCTATAAGGCAAACTCTTTCAAGAGGTTTTTTAAAAACTGTAGTAACAGGCTCAACACATTCTAAAGTTTTACCATTTCTACTATCTTGTTCTATATAGTTTTCTGTATCTCGAAATAAATCTATTCCTCTCAATATCGCACTATTAACGTTTCTTGTTTCAATTACTCTCATAATCCCTCCACTATAGGTAATTTATCATTGTGTTTATATACAGACCTTGTTCTTCCTTCACCTTTAAATATACGTGAGTATTTATCGAATTCACAAAGTCCTCCTTCTATCTCTCTTAATTCATAAGGTATGTCATTTCTGAAGGTTAGATGGACAGGTAATCTTTTTAAGGCTATATCATATAAAGCAACCATTTCACTACACCAATCATGGCTACGTTGACAGAAATCTAAAGGTCTTCCTGTTAGCCTATTCAATCCTCTCATAGCTCCTGGACCTGCATTAGCCCATGTCAACTTATCATTAGCTGCAGACAAAAAATAAGTAAATCTTAAATCTGTAACAACCTCATACGCCATAAACGGTCCCATGTATGGATAATCTCTTAATAACTTCCAACAATATTCTAAAGAACATTTATCTTCTTCTATTGCTTCTTCTAATTTTTCAATCAAATAATCTTTACGTTCCCACATATGAGTTATACACTCCGCTACACCTGTAACTTTATCCATACCGTTTGGAGACTTTACTATATAAGCTCCTGTAACCCATTTATCTTGTTTAGTTATTTCTTCTATTGCTTTTTTTCTATTCCAATTTATTAATAAATCATTGTTTATAAGAGTTCTACCAGTAGGAATCCAATTAAACCATCTAAAAATAACTACTGCCATAAGCACGTCAGAACTATTACGCATAGGCTCTCTTATATGTTTTTTAAGCCACCTAGTTGTTCTATCTTCTTCACGAAAAACTTGACAGAACTTATAATGTTGTAGAATAGAATCATCAGTCCAAGGGGGTGGTAGTTTCGATACTTCTTTTTGTATCCTGATATTTTCTCTTTCTACTTGCCAATACAAATATCTGTCAAGTTCCTCACGAATAAACATTACTTTTTCCTAATTATCCAAGAACAATTATTGGCGTACTCAGGGTAGAATGTTGCAGCAACAACTCTTAAAAATTGCCTACCATATCTATTTTGGAGCATATCGAATTGAGCATCAGACCAACCTGTTGAATTAAAGGCTTCTCTCCTCTCTTCTTTTCTAGCTTTCTTTAAATTAGGTAATTGTATAAACGTTCCTGTTACTGCCTCTATGGTAAAGTTTCTTTCTAGTTCTTCTTTCAGCTCTTGATAGCCCCACTCATAGACATGGTCTTCAGGTAGTTTATCATTAGAGCCGTCGTGATTAGGCGTAGAGACAAAACCTAAAGCATTAGGTCGCATCACCCTAGCTACATCGTCAAGCCACGGAGCTATAAACTCTCTACCCATATGCTCAATAACTTCAGTAGACCAAAACATATCTATACTTTCATCTTCTAAATCAAATCTAGGATTAACAGTTAAATCTTGTATTCTTATCTCACCATTAAAGTTTTGAAACCACGTAGAGTTTTCTAAAGGGTTACCAGCATTAGACCAAAAAGGATTCTCCATAGTGCATGCAGGGTCAATATCATAACCATAATAAGACCTAATAATATCAGACTTTTTAACTACGTATGCTTTATACAAAGCACGTAATGTCCAACACTCGCCACACCCCACTTCAAAAGTATCTAAAGGTCTGCCTAGTTTTTTAGCTTCTTCTATACACATAGAAGCAATTTTATCAAAACGACTCATATGTGCTAATTCATCTGGTCGCCAATTAGCTAATACTCCCGCACTAGCTATATCCATTCTTGTATTTTTACTATCGTTTTCATTAACGAGTAGTTTCTTTCTAATCGAAGACATAAGTCCCTCCTTTAAAATTAATATACTTTACTTTTAAATGCAAAGTAAAGAACTTTATATTTGAAAACATCTTGTTGTTTTCGGTTCTATTAAGAACAAGTTTTCTTTTGCTCTTGTCATACCAACATAGAACACCCTATTCTCATCATCGGGGTTCTTTTGATAATTTTTATAAACTCTATTAGTGATATCTGTTAATAAAACTACGTTAGTTGCCTCTCCACCTTTTGCTGCATGTATGGTTGATAATCTTATACGTGGTTGTTTTGTAATCTTTTCTCCTCTACGTAACATAGCTCTTATATAACTTATCTCTGCAGGTCTTAACAATGTAAATACATCGTACCACTCACCTGTAGGTAAATCTGGAAACTTTTCTTGTAATAGCTCTAAGTTTGGTTTTGTACTAGCCTCTAATAAATCTATCTTCTTATAATCTTTTACTTTTATATATTTGAAAATATTTGTGCACTCTGCTAGAGATATACTTTCGCCTTTTCTTAATCTCTCCCAGTTGATAACAGCTCTTACTTTGCTTTCTGGTAAACTTGTTTTACCTTTAACCTCAAAGAACCAACCTTCGTTTCTACAATACTCATCAACTTCTTCTAATAAATAATTTGTTCTAGCTAAAACTAACCAATCACCTTTTTCCATATTAAGTAAGTTTATGTTTGGCTCCCACCTCACTTGACCTTTATCTTTACGTGGGTGCCATGTTTTATGTATACGTGAACCTACTTGCGATATACATTTTTTTGCATACTCATGTACACTAGCAGGTATTCTGTATGATTGTTTTAACACCATAGCATTTTTACTATTACTAATAAGATAATCGACATCTGCCCCCGCCCATTTGTAAATAGCTTGGTCATCATCTCCAGCTACATAAATACGTTTTGAGTTATCTGCTAACTTACGCACTACAGCCCATTGTATCGGTGATAAGTCTTGTGCTTCATCTACAAACATCACATCTAATTTAGGTATTGTGCCTTCGTGAATAAATTTATGTAACATATCTGTGTAATCTACTAATAGCTTATCTTCTTTAAATAATTTCAATCCTCTAGAATACCTTTCTAATTCAAACCAACCTACTGCATCGTCAACACTATGCCATTGTTCTTCTAATGAAACATGTCTCATTCTAGCCAAGTTTTCAATAAAAGCCAATCTATCGTCGTGGGTCATAGCAAATAAATGTCCATCTTCTGTTTGGGTTCTGCCTGTTAACTTTAAATTTAGTTTTTCATTTAACTCTATAATATCTTCTCTGCCCATGACGTTCTCTCTAGTAAGACCTAGTTGTCTAAAAGCTAATGAATGTAGTGTTCTAAAATAAGGTAGTTCATTATTACTTACGCCAAATTTAGTCATAGCCCTTTCTTTGCCTTCGTTTACTGCTTTACGAGTAAATGTAAAAAAACCTATGTCTGTAGGCTGTGTGCCTTGCTCTAACTCTTTTTCTATGAGCTCTAAAAGAGTTGTAGTTTTACCTGTTCCTGGTGGTCCAAGAATAACTTGTGTATGTCTAGGTAACGTCATATGCCTGTCCTAAACGTTAAATTAATTCTTTCTTTAGCTCCTATAATATCGGGTACAGCATGGGTACACTTCATTTGACTATGTCCATCGAATATAATTACATCACCATGTTCTAATAAATAGGCAGTCTCTTTTACTAAGAAATTTTCTATTTTTGTATTTACTTCGCTTGTATCTGTTTTAGTTTTTATAGGGTTCTGATATTCTCTCCATGTAAAAACTCTAGGTGCTCCGAATGATATAGACACAACTAAATCGTCTAACGTTGGTATAGTGTCTGAGTGGTGTGGTATGCCTTTTCCATCTTCGCCATAGTAACCACATAAACAAAAAGTTAAAGATGCTTGTTTGCCGTATTCTTTTAACAACATTACCTCTGTTAATAATTTAATACCGAGTATAACATCGTTATCTGTCCAAGGTCTTCCTGTGTAGGTTTTTCCTGCATAATTAAAAGTTCCGCCAAAACCTGCGGTATATCTACCTTTTACAGTTTTGCCTTTAAACTCTCGTGTGGTTGGTTCATCCCACTCTGTAATTATCGGGTTTTTATTTTTGAAATATCCTTTTTTATAATCAATCATATTTTTGTATCATTAAACTCTGGTAAGTCGTGTGGTTCTTGCTGTGTTTTAAATTCATCTATAAACCATACGTTTACGCCTTTACCTTTTATATTAAAAAAATGCGGCTCACCTTGTAATGATTTTAATTTAGATGTTAATTTATTTCTTTGGTAATCTTTAAAATTATTTCTATGTAAGTAATCCATTAAATCTCCTAATCTAAAATAAGTTTTACCTTTATCTGTCCATGGTTTATGTAATAGTAGTTCATCTTTTTCTCTAGCAGGTCTCTCTGTACAAAAAGACTCTAACAACTCCATGAAATGTCCTTCGGTTGAACTCTCCATGGGAACTTCTACTATTGTTATTACATCTAATAACTGTTGTATTATCTGTCTCCAAACGTTATCTTTTACTTTAGGTGGTATCTTGTTTAGAGCGTCCATACACTTACGCTGAAATCTATTTTGGTTGAGTAAATCATCTGTTTCTAACTCTAATCTACCACCCTCTACATCTAAAAACCATATGGGTGGGTCACTGTCTTGTTTGGTTAAGTTACTAAATAAAGGTGTTCCACCATTAGCACCAATACCGTATTTTCTTGTTCTACATAACGGACTATTACAATGACTCGCTATAGGTTGGTCATTACATTTATAAAAATAATCTTTTCTTTTTAATTGTTTAGCTACTGTAAGAACTTCTTGTGCTCCTAAAGGTGGTTGCATATACTGTATGTTTACGTCCTCTAATCTTTTTTCCCAGTCATCTGCGAACTTCTTTCTTAGAAACACGCCTACATTAAATAAACCTGAGTTTCTTGTACCTTTTGGAAAACCTTGTACTACTAAATGTTGTATACATGGTGGTGCTTGGTCTAACCATTCTTGGTTTTCTGTTAAAGGACTAGCTTCTAAAGACTCTAATGTTTTAGCATTGAGTTGTATCTCCTCTGTATATTTTATAAATTCTTCTGGTGTTAGAGCTTGTCCTTCTTTACCATATGCGTATCTAGTTGAATTCACACCACCAAAGTAAGGCATATTTAAAGTGCTTCCTCTATCACCTCTATCTAATAATAGTTTTGTTTGTTTTGGAAAAATCTCTGCTTGTCCATAACCTATTGCTGCAGCGATTTGTCTTAGTTTTCTTTGTAACATAGAAGCAGGGACAGTTTCTACCATGAATATAAATATATGTGCACCACCGCTTTTACTTCTGCACAGTACCAATGGGAGTTTTTGTTGTGCTAGTTTGACTGCTAGATACTTTAAATCTAGTTGATATTCATCAACGTCAATAGCCCCCCATACACATTCATTATCTTCATTGATAGGAACTATCCCTAAACTTTGCTCACCGTTAAGGTGTTTTTGCCATAAAGATAAAACTTCATTATCATCTAACTGTTTAGATATAGTGATATTTTTACCACTGGCTTTTCCATCCTCTCTTGTTTCATTCGTAGAGGTAAACGTTCCGTATGCAGAGCGTAGCCCCGCATAACGTTTTGCGAACGTTTCTGCTAGAGACATAGTTATAAAGTAACAGAGTCGTCTAGCTGTTCTTCCTTAACTTCTACTTCACCTGACCTAGCTGCAGACATAAATGTCTTAGCCATAGTTGCATCTTCAATGGAGGTTTGAGCTCCTTGACTAACACTATAGCTATTCCAAGTGCCTTTATCATTAGACATGGTGGTAGTAGTTAAGTTATAAGTATAAGCAAACATAGGTGCTTCAACTTGCTTACCAGATGAGGTCTGAACTCTAGCCATTCTCATCATCGTAAGCCATTTACGTGCTACACTAAGTTGTGTAGATGTAAATGCAATAACTGCTTGTTGAGGCTCAGGGTCTAAAACTAACACATAAAATTGTGCAGTCTCAACTATCTCGTTACCTTCTTTTGTAAAAAATCGTCTTGTCTCAGGGTCTTTTTTACATTCGCTAAGTATCGAAACATCGTGGCTAGCATTCACTAAACCACCACCTTTCTCTCTAGGCACCCATTCTATATACTTTTTAGTATAGGCACACGGAACCACTACAATTCCTTTATCACCTGCATAAGCACTATTAGTAACAGTGTTATACAAATCACCTGCACCCGCACCTTCAACATATGCACCGTTTGCTTTATTAAGCTGTGGCGACATAGGTTGTAGTATTCTTATAAACGGTATAGCAAAATCTTCTACCGTTGTATCTTCTAGTCCAGTTCCCTCTGATAATAAAGTATCGTCAAAGGCAACCATGCTTGAAGTAGTCTGTTCAACTACTTCTTTATTTTCGTCTACCATGTTTTACTCCTTTTTAATATTAGCCTTGGTACCTATATAGACACCAAAAGGCTCGGTTGGTATATCATTCCCCGTAGTCAACTGCTCTTTTACAAAAGCCTTTAATGTTGACGGATGAATGCTCTGTTTTACCTCTGGCGATAGACCTCTAGATTTTAAAGCCAACACAGTCTCGTCGACTATCTGACTCTCACCACGATTAAATTTTAAAGATACTTCGTTCTTTATAATCCCATCATGACCGTTTTCTATAAGCCATTGGTATGCTTGTTGTTGGTTTGCTTTAGATATATGAGCACCGTAGAACTCTGACAAAGATATTTTTTCTCCTGAAGATAAAACTATCTGTGTTAATCCTACTTCTGATAAAGCATCAGGTAGCTCTTGTTCTTGTACCAAACGCAACTGTTCTTTTTTAGCTTTTAACATATCTTCTATCTGAGATACCTCATTAGTTAGATTTATTTGTTTTTGAGCTAAACTAGAAACATTAGCTAATTCATCATTAGTAACATCACTGTCCCATTTATTAGGTTCAGAGTTACCAATAAGTTCTTCAAAGGTGGGTTTATCACTCATCTAATTCTCCTTTCTGATGTATGTCTATTTCAACAGGGTAATACAAGCCTTCTTGTTTATCCCATTTTAATATACTATATTTACCTCGATTAAAAAATGCAGCTAACGAACATGCTACACCAATAGCAGCAGGGTCGCCAATCAACAATAAGTAATCACCCTCTTTGTAATCTTGTAAGAGTCTTTTCATCCTACGAACAGAAGGTCCAGAGCTTAACATGATTTGAGCATTAGAAGGTAACAGAACTTCGAAATCACCATACTGTCTAGCACCTGCGATATTTCGTCCTGGAACTTCTTGCACAACATATACTGTCATTTTTTCTCCTTTCTTATTTCTAGGCTATTAATATATAACCGAGTTTTACCAAAGTAAAGTTATTAGTATTATTTATTTTAAAAATTTTTTTATTCACATAAAAATTTTTTAAGAATTACTAATATCTCTAATAATCTAATAGATATTGTGATAAATCCTCTACTAAACGGCAAGTAAAATTATTATTTTGGTCTTTAATTTCTATTAGATATAGATATAATTATTACTAGAAATTAGAAAGTAGTAAATATGCAATATAAATTTAAGACTAAACCATACACTCATCAATTAGAAGCGTTAGAAAAATCATGGCGTAAAAAAGAGTATGCTTACTTTATGGAAATGGGAACTGGTAAATCAAAAGTTCTTATAGACAATATAGCTATGCTTTATGATAAAGATGCTATAAATTCTGCAGTAATTGTTGCACCTAAAGGTGTTTATAGAAACTGGCTAGAAAAAGAAATACCAAGTCATATGCCAGAACATATAGAATATAAAACTGCTATATGGACACCCGCACCTAACAAAAAACAAAAGAAAGATTTAATAAATATCTTCGAACCAAGTTACGAATTAAAAATTTTAATAATAAACGTAGAAGCCTTTAGCACTAAGAAAGGCGTTACCTTTGTAAATAAGTTTGTATTATCACACCTTAGTCTTGTAGCTGTAGATGAATCTACTACAATCAAAAACCCAAAAGCACAAAGAACAAAAAACTTAATTAAAATAGCTACTAATTCTAAATATAGAAGAATATTAACAGGATTTCCTGTAACACGCTCACCTTTAGATTTATATAGTCAATGTGCTTTTCTTAATACACACTTATTAGGTTACGGTTCATATTATTCTTTTCAAAATAGATACGCACAAATTATGAATAGGCAACTAGGGACACACAGTTTTAGACAAGTAGTGGGTTACCAAAACTTAGAAGAACTTACTAGCTC
>TARA_R100001480_G_scaffold1078_1_pt1 | contig 25789 bp, 43 predicted proteins | sample TARA_R100001480 | Tara Oceans TARA_R100001480 (sample SAMEA2622212) | marine metagenome | biome: marine biome (ENVO:00000447); feature: mesopelagic zone (ENVO:00000213) & marine oxygen minimum zone (ENVO:01000065); material: "saline water (ENVO:00002010), including plankton... | reverse complement strand
AAGCACAAACTATAGAGGAGATGATAAATGCCCAGTATTGAGTATTCAGGTTTAAAGGTAAGTGGAGGTAAAGCTTTCGCTATACTTACTTTATTAGGTGCATTAGGTAGTGGTGCATGGGCAGTCTTTGAGTTTTGGAAAGATTATCAAGACATGAAAAGTAAGATACTAGAATATACTGCTCCTGATTTGTCTCATTATGATGAGCAATTAGCAGTCGTTAAATCAGAAATAGATATGATTTTAGATGAAATAACACTTGTATCTGATGTAGCAAAAGATTTACGCAATGATATGAAAGCAGATTTACGTCAAATGAATGGAGATATACGCCACATTACAGAAATAGTGAATGACATTGAAGATAGACAAAAAGAAGATGTGAGAGAGATATTTGATGAGATTAAGATTATTGAAGATAATCTTAATTTAGAAATAAACAAAGCTTTGAATAATCCTTTATCAGGAATGTCAGCAAAAACTAAATAGGAGAAGATATGTCTTTAAAGAAACTAGAAGAAAAAGTAGCAGAACTTAGAAAAGAAAACAAAGTATTAAAAGCAGAGAATAAAGAAGTTACTATACATAATAAATTTCTATTAGATAGATTAGAAACATGGGCAGAAAGAAACTTTCAAGAAAGACAAAAATGGATGAACATGACTGTGGATGAAGTTATTGCATTTAATAAAGACAAACCTGATTACACTAAAGATAAAGAACTAGCTAAGACTTGGGAAGAACATGGAGAGCGTGTATCTCAAATGAAGGTAGCTAACGGATGAAATTAGAACTGAAAACCATATTACCCTATCTCGTACTTCTTGTAACTATAGGTATGACATGGGGTATGTTTTCAGAACGATTAGATGCAGTGGAGCGTAAAGCAGATACTGTAGCACAAATGCAACAAGATATAGCAGTCATCAAAGAAAAAATTATGTGGATGGAAGCATACTTAATTAAAGGGAGTAAAAATTAATGGCATATAAACCTTATGAGGATTTAACAGACCAACAAAAGCAATTATTTGCGGATGAAGGTGCATATAAATCTTTTATGGATACTACACAACCAAAGCCTAAAGCAACAGGAACTACAAGACAACAACAAGTAAGTGCTATACAAGAGGCATTGCCTACAACTAGAACAGACACTTCTGCTCTGACACAAGCTACTACTGCTGCTCAAATGGTACAGCCAACTTTACCTAGTGGGTCGACTATTACTCCAGAATTACAACAAGCCAGAACTGATGAAATACAGACAACACCGGGATTAACACAACCTGCACCTGTTGCTCAAGTAACTGCACCTACTGCTCCTACTATAACACCAACGACAGTAGCTACTACTGCTCAAGTAGAGCCATCAGATTTTACAAAAACATATCAAAATTATGTAGCACAATCGGGCACACCTGCAGAACAAATGGCTGCAGCACGAGGTAGTGTAACACAACCTGCTATTGCGGCTACAATGAATATTGCAGACATACCTAAAGAGGCTACTGTTATGGGTCAGCTAGAAAATATATCTTCTCAAGTAGCTTCTGCTCAACAAGCAGGTCAGCCTTTACCTGCATTTGCTAGTGCTGCACAAAGAGTTGCAGATGCTGCTATGGCAAAAAGAGGATTAGGTGCTTCTAGTATAGCTGCAGAAGCAATTGCAAGAGGTGTTTTAGATGCTTCTATACCTATAGCCCAACAAGATGCCCAAGCTTATTCTCAAATAGTATTTCAAAATTTAAACAATAGGCAACAGGCTGCTATTCTAAATGCTCAACAGTATTTTCAAATGGACATGGCTAACTTAAATAATACTCAACAAGCTAATTTACAAAATGTTCAATTAAGACAACAAAAACTTTTATCTGACCAGTCAGCTATCAACGCTGCAAGACAATTTAATTCTGAAAGCCAAAAACAAACAGACCAATTTTTTGATAATTTACAGGCACAAATTAAACAAAACAATTCTACAATGATGAACTCTATGAGTCAGTTTAATTCTACAGAAAAGAATAGAATAGAAGCAGAAAATGCTAAAAATAAAGTAGCAGTAGACCAAGCTAATTCATCTTTACAAGCACAACTAGAGCAATTTAATGCTTCATTGAGTGACCAAAGAGATAGATTTAATGTAGAAAACCAACGTGTTATTGACCAGTCAAATGTAACATGGAGAAGAAATATTAATACAGCAAATACAGCAGCTATCAATGCTGCTAATCAAACTAATGCTGCTAATTTATTAGGAGTATCTAATTTTGCAATGTCAGCTTTATGGCAGCAATGGAGAGACGAAGCATCATGGGCTAACACCTCTGCTGAAAACTCTAGAAATAGACAACACAATCTAGCAGTAGCTGCATTACAAAGACAGACAGCTTTTGATATAGCTGATGAAAATCAAAAGACAAAGTTATATGAATTAATGGGTGAATTTGCAGTAGAATTACTTAACAGATTTTAGGAGGAATTATGATAGATTTTATGGGAGATTTAGGAAAGATTTACAAAGTCTTAAAGACAGGAGCAGAAATATATAGTACTGTAAAAAGTAAAAGAAAAGAAAGAGAACCTACCCCTTTAATAGAAGAACCATCTCTAGGTGGCATGTTTGAATTATCATCTTCAGGAATGGAACAAGCACGAGGACCAAAAGCCCCTGATGTAACTAATTATGAAGAAGTTTTAAATGCATGGCTACAAAGAATAAGTAGATTTGCAATGAGGTCTTAATATGAAATATAATCCATTCGATGCCCCTGTACCCGGACAATCTTTAACAGATACCCCACAAAATTATCCTTGGGAACATAGTCCTAAACATACTAATATAAATGAAGCTGCAGAAACTATGTTTAGAGCATTAACAGAAGAAGATGCTGCGATGAATTTATTAGCAATGTTAAAATCAGAAGTTCCTGTAGAAGCTATTACACGAACATTAATATTTACAGGGTTTGTAGAAGGTAAATTTAATCCTGATTTAGGTATTTTACTTGCACCAATTACTATGAATATGATTATTGCTATAGCTAAAAGAGCAGGTCTTAAAGAGATAGTTATAACTATGAATGATAATTCACCAACTAAAGTTGCAGAGGAATTTTTAGTGCGTAAAAAATTTGATAAAATCATTGCAAATTTAAAAGTAGAACAAGAAAAAAAGGAAACAGAAGTAACAGAAAAAAAATTACCTAAAGTTGCAGGTTTAATGGAAAAAGAAATTGAAGGAGAAGAATAATGTCATTTGGAGTATCATTTTTAACAGGAGCATTACAACAACAGCTAGATAACTGGAGTGCAGATGATGAACGTATAGGCAAATTAGTAGAAGGTTTAAACGATAAATTAGTTACTGCTGATGATAACGCTACAGAAAAAGCAAATAAACTAACTAAAGTTGCAAATATTCTTAATGCTAGTTATGGTCAAAATGGCATCTATCAGTTAGCTTATCAAGTAGACAATAATGCTATTGATTTTAATGATGATGTAAATGACATTGCAGATAGAGTTTCTAAATTTGAAATACCAGAAGAGTATATATCAAGCATAGCTAATCCTTATGATTATTTAGGTCAGCAAACTCAAGCCATGTACGAAAATGATATGTCAGCTTATAATGCTTTATACTCTAATGTAAATGTAGGTAATAAAACAGTAGAAATGTTAGTTCCTCCTAGAGATTTTTCTAAGTCTTATTCAGGATTACAAGAAGCACCTACTATAGGAGCAGAACCTTTAACTAGTGCAATGCCGGATGTAACAAAATCAGATATAGAAAATAATGCATATGGTAAAATGGCATTTTTAGTACAAAATCAAATACCTATAGCTGACGGTATGAATCCTAAGTTAGGTAAATTTGCATTAACTGAACTAGAATATAATTTTCTTAGAAATGATATTAAAGGAGCAGACTCTGCTCAAGATATTTATAATAGCATTTTAATACACGCAGCAGAGGAATTTGGAGGTGCTAAATTTCTAACTGATACTCCACCCGAAGAAGTAGTAGCAGGTATTAAAAACATATTAGCATTGGGAGATTTTGAAACAGGATATGGACAATCAGATATGTCAATGGCTCAGGGAGATACTAATGTTAATGCATTTTTAAATCAAACAAATGTATATAGTAATGCTGATGCCTTATCTAATTATCAAAAAAACTTACCTAGAGTAGAAATAGACTTTGATGCTTTAAGTGATAAAGAAGCAAATGAAATACTAAGTAATGTAACACAAGGAACTATAATAGAATTTAAAACTGGCGGACAAACCTATTTTGTAGAGTTTTAAAATGGCAGATATAAACCTGTTAATCAATAAGCTTAATCAAGCTGATGTCGATGAACCTGTTATTCAACAGGATATTCCCCCTATTAATAATTTAATAAATAAAATAAATCAAAAAGAAACAAAGACTAAATCTGTAGTGGATGACTTACAGAACAATATACTAAATGTAAATCCTTTAAAGGGTACTATTATTACTGGAAAACAACAAGGGTTTGATGGTTTTACAGATATACCTGAAGAAGAAGGTAATCAACATTTATATAGCCAAGTTAAAAAACCTTTAAGTGTTGAAGGATTAAAAGAAGACGCTATACAGGGATTTAAAAATTCTGGTAATGCTTTTTTATATGGCTACTTAAATAGTGTATCTTCTTTCTATAATACATTAGCTAATATCCCCGGAGGACTTAATACATTAAGTAACTATGCATCTAATAAATTTGGTAAATCTTTAGAGGGGGCATACAGTGAAGATAGCGAATCAGGATTAACTTATGCTTTCAATGTAGCAGAAGATTACTTAAGAAATTTATCTGTTCAATTTAATCCTCATTCGGAAAATCCATATTTTAATACTAAAGCTACTTATGGGTATAGACCTACTGACCCTGATACCTTCTCAGAAAAATTAACATCGGCTTTTGCTGCTGCCCCTGTAACTATTGGAGAGTATATTCCTGCCACTAGATTATTAAAATCTATGCCTTTAGGATTTGCAACAACAGATGCATTAAGAGAATCCGATAAAGGATTAGAAGAAGCAGCAGTAGCAGGTGCTAAAGGTTACATGTTAGGTAGGATTATGAAAGTCTTAGAACCTTTTAATGTAAGAACTAGAGTTACAACTATGAGTGCATTAGGTTATGGTGCAACTGATGGTGATTACGAAGATAAACTAGTTGGTGGTATTACATTTGGAGCATTAAGTGCTATTGGTAACTTAGATGGTAAAGGTATTGGACAAGCTAAAAAAGATTTAAATGCTTACCTAAGTGGGCAAAATTCAAAACAATATAAGTTTCATAGACAAGTAGAAGCTGAAAATAATAAACAATTAAATATGATTGAAAATAAATCAAATGAATATACTCAATTAAATGAACAATTAATTCTTGCTAAGGATGCAGCCGGGAAAGGTGAAAAAACTTTAGGTAAAAAAGAAATGAACTCTCTTGAAAAGAGGATTAATAAATTAGAAGGGGAGATATATACTTTAAGAGATAATTATAATAAGACAAATGCATTTGCAGAAATGTCTAAAGAGTTTTTAGATTTACGTTCTGTTCAAACAGTAGTTAGTAGCTTAATTAAACCTGTAAGAGTTAAAACTAATAAAAAAACAAAAAAGAAAGAATATGAATACGAGCCTACAGAAAAAGATATTAGTACCAAAGGAATAAATGGTGCTATTAATGAATTTATATTTCAATCTGCCCCTGCAAGATTTGTAGGAAAAGCAACAAATTCTCTATTTAAAAAAGGTGTAGATTTAGTTACTCAAAATAGAATAGCAGCAGAAAATACTATAGATGCAATTTTACGTAATCCTGTATTTAATAAAGCTGAACCTTACTTTGTTAATGTTATTAAAGGATTAACACCTAAGTCAGGTAAAGAAATAAGCTTATTACCTGCTAATCAATATGCTAAAACAGGAAGAGACCCTAATTCTATTGAAGCTATTCTAGAAACAAATTCTAAATTTCTAAATGGAGTTATAGAAAAACTTCCTGCTATAGAAAAATTTGCTTCTCAAAATAAAAAGAACAATAAATTATTTAGTAAAAAAGAAGGAGACTTAACTAATAAAGCATTAATAGATAAATTTAATTTTAATAAGAATGAAATATTAGTATACAAAACTTTAAGAAAAGGATTAAAAGATAGTTTAAAATTTTATAATGAAATGGGGGCTAAATATGGAGGTGCAGAATTTATACCTGTTAAAGAGCTACCTTCTTATTTTCCTCATATATGGTTGGCTGACTACAGGATATTTGTTAGAAAAAAATCTAATAATGAATTAGTAACAGTATTACCTGCAAACAATATTGCTTCTGCTAAATTGGTGCAAAAAGCTGTAGAAAAAAAATTAGACGGTGTAAAAACACAGCTAGATTCAGCACAAAGAACAGGAGATATGCAAGTATCTGTTTTCGCAGAAACCATGAACTTTTTAAGAAATAATAAAGAGTTAGCTAAAGAGGTTAGGGATGCATTTGAAGCTAATTATATAAAGCAAGGATTTAACATTCATAAAATGCCACGTAAACAAAAGTTCGTGGATGGTTATCTTGGTGCTAATACTAATATCTTTAAAGTATTAGGTATGCCTGAGTCTATAGTAAGAATGAAAAGAAGTTCTGATTTTGTAAAAAGCTATATGGCATACATTCAAGGTGCTGTAAGAAGTGGTTATCAAATAAAATTAAGAAGAGAATTAAAAGATTTAACTATGGATAAAAATATAAGTAAACACTATACAAATACTGTGGAATTATTAAACAGATATTATAGTGCTATTTTTTCTGGTGATTTTACCCCTTTAAAAAAGAGTAAAGGTAATACACATTTAATAGATGCTGCTTTTGAAAACTATTTAGGTAAATATGTAGGTGCTAATTTCGTTGATAGATTTGTCAATAGAGTAAACTCTTTTACTTTAACTACTAGATTACTTATGTTCAACATGAGATTTGCCTTATCTCAGGTTATACAACCTTATCAGATGATTGCTATGGGTGGTCAATTAGCTAGACTAAGAGCAATAGGTGAGGGTGGAAGCCCTATGGAAGCTTTCTTTAAATCACAAAAAGATTTAATTGCACCTAGTAAAGAAGCGAAGGAAGTAATCCAAGAAGCAGTTAAAAATAGAAATATATCTGCAGCATTTATTAATGAATTTAGTTCTGCAATTAGAGGTAAATCATTTCAAAATTTTGAAAAGTTTTTAAACGCTGTTACAGGTAAAGGATTCTCTGCAAGACTAGAGCAGTTCTCTCGTATGAACGCTACTTTAATGTTTTATCACTCACTAAGAGAGGGTGGTATGTCTCATAAAATGGCTAAAGATAGAGCATGGCAATTATCAGATACCTATATGGTAGAGTATAATGCTACCCAAAGACCAATGTTATATGGTTCATCAGGGTTATTAGGTAGAACTTTAGGAAAAACTTTTGGTTTATTTAAAACATTTCAGCACAATTATTTAGCACAAATGGTAGAACATGTTAGAACTACACAAAAAACTGGAGATATTATGCCAACAGCATCTTTTGCAGCTAGTATGGTATTCACTGCAGGTTTGTATGGAGTGATAGGTATAGAAACTGCTGATATATTATTAAAGACTTTAGATAAAACAGTAGGAGGATTAGGAAGACAATTTAAAAAAGATTTTAGAATACCTACTTTTTCAGAATGGTTATATGAAAATAATTTTCACCCCTACTTATTATTTGGTGTGCCTTCAACAATGTTAAACACAGATTTAACAGCAACTTTAGCTGCTCCTTCTATGATGGGTTTGGATACCGTATTTGCAATGCCTCCGGGATTACAGTTAGTAAATAATGTAGGAACAGCAACATATAATTATGTTGGTAAAAAATGGAATGGTATAGCTACTGAAGGAGACGCTATGTTATTTCATAACTCTTATGCTCCTAATATAATGAAACCTTTTATTGAAGCATATTATAACGCAAAGATGAGAGGTAAGGAAGCTGATTTACCTTTCCCTCTCGCTGTACCTGAGTTAACTATTGAATATCTGAAAGATGTAGAAAAAGGAGAGACAGGTGTAGTAGTAGTAGGAGCAGGAGATAAAATACGTGCAAAAATAGATAGAGATATAACAGATTGGTCTCGTAGATTATTCTCTTCATATACTATAAAAGAGGCATATATAAATAAATCTATCTGGCATGTAACTAAAATGAAAAATAGAAAAGCTATGAAAGAAGAAGATTGGACAGAGTATGCTGCTATATCTGTTTTAAAAGGCGGAGGAATACCCGATGAATATATAGATTATATGGCAACACAAGGTTACAGTGGCAGTAGAATTGTTTTAAAAGTAAAAAATAAATTAAAAGATTTAACACAGGATGTAATTTTTAAAAACTTAAAAGGAGATGTTACAATAGACAAAAAAAATCTAGCAGACACTATGACTAATGATTACATAAAAATTGATTAATGAAATATGTACTTATATTAATATTATTTTTTAATGGAGAAACTAATCCTAAAATATTTAAATACGCATATGTAGATTTTTTAGACGAAAATACTTGTCTGCTTTTCAAAGAAAAACAAGGAGCATTATTACAACAAACTATACAAAAACAGTTTAGTAACAAAGAAATTAAGTATCAAGAAATGACGTGTTGGAATATAAAACAATGGTTAGAATATAATAAAACTTTACAAGGAGTAGAAGCATAATGTTAAGTAAATTATTAGGGGGAAGTTTAGTAGACACTGTAGGGAAAGTAATTGATTCAGTCCATACTAGTGAAGAAGAAAAACTTGCCGCAAGAAATAAATTAAAAGAATTAGAAAACGAAATTAATTCTAAACAAATGGATATAAATTTAGCTGATGCTAAATCTACAGCTACAGGTATTGGGGGTATCATGCAGCGAAGTTGGAGACCCCTAATCGGAATGTCCTGTGCCTTAGCTATATTGTGGGAGTATGTGCTAAAACAATTTTTAGTATTTATTCTAGCTGCATTTAGTGTAGAACACGCACCATTACCTGAGTTAGATATGGCTACACTTTTTCCTTTAGTCACCGCACTTTTAGGCATGGCGGGATTACGTAGCTTCGAAAAATCTAAAAAAATTACTAAATAGTGTAGGAGGATTAATGTCAGATATAATTAAAGATGCACTGAAAGAAAGAATAAAACAACATGAAGGATATAGGCTAGATACCTATATAGATACTCTCGGATTCAAAACAGGGGGCTATGGGCATAAAATGTTACCCGGAGAAGAACCACCTAAAGATAAAGAGGGATGGGATAAAATATTTGAAGAAGATTTTGATAAAGCATGGAACTTAATGCAAAAGTTATGTATGGAAAATGATTTAGATATACCTGCAAAAGCTAAAGGTATTCTATGCGAGATGATTTTTCAAATGGGGTTTGCCGGTGTATCAAAATTTAAAAATATGATTAGATATTTAAAAGAGGGCAACTTTCCTGATGCCGCAAACGAGATGTTGCAGAGCAGGTGGTATAGACAAACCCCCAACAGAGCAAGAGCCTTGAGTATGGAAATGAGACTTGTTTAATTCATATTAATAGTATTTTTAATTCTGTCATATAAATCCTCATAAATATAAATAGTATCGTAAATAATAGAAGATAATAATACTGAGTTTTCATAATCAGGAAATTTTTTTTTAAATGTATTAATTAAATCAGAAGGTTTAATATAGTCTAAGTCTAGTTTTATTTCCCCACTTTTATCTAATTTAACTCTGATGGTAGCAAGGTTACTACTTGCTTTGTTTTTTTGAGATGAAGTCTGCATTGACTTTTTCATCTAATTCTCTCAGTTTACCAAGTATCTCTATCAATCTTATTACTTCACCATAAGGTCTAGTAAATAAGTATCTTAGTAATGTTTGTATTTCTTCGTTATTAATTATGTATGTTTTCATACTGCCTCCTAATTTTTAATTATAATACCTTCACCCATTTCTTCCTCAAACTTTATAAGGTAATCCATATACCATTTTGCTTTCTGCAAATCTTCAAAGCCATTCTTTTCTCTGTGGCGAGATAAATACTTCCAAATCTGACCTTTTACATAACCTCGAAACTCATCTGTTGTAAGCTGTGATTTAATAGCTTCAATAGTTTCTATGGTTTTTGTCTTGTAGTAATTTGGATTTATTTTATCCATTCTTTATGTTCTCCAACACAAATAATTCTTTTAATGGAACTAAAACAAATTTAGACTTTCTATGGTCTCCACCTAATACATTTTTGTTTTTATACTTTTTTACAAGTTTCTTAACAGTACTTACTTTAAATACTAAAGTACAGTATTCTTCCTCACCGTCTGTTAAGATATGCATCCAATAATCAGCTTCGGTAACTGATATCCCACTGGGCTTATCATAACATTGAACTTCAATGGCAATGTTTCCTGTCTTCTGCCACCAATCTCTTTCAGATTTTATTTCAAATTTTTTATTAAAAAAAATATCGTGAATTTTCTTTTCACGCATCTTCCCATACTTTAAATCTAAATCAAATTTTTTTCTTGTATTATTGTCATCAGAGTTATTAAAATTGTCATCACTCATTAGTTTAATTTACCATCATCACTTTTAAATTTTATATAATCTAATATATCTACTATATTAGTATCATTACTATTGCCATTACCTTCTACTACAGGTTCTTCATAAAGTATTTTATTGTCTTCTTCTATAGCTTCTAATCCTAAATCATAAACATAGGCAGGGTCAGTCAAAGCCATTTTCATCATTCCCATAGCCATAATCTCACATGTTTTTTCATCTTCTGATGGATTTTTATTTTTCTTAATACTACACATAAATGAACCTTCCTTAGTTGGAACGGGAGTCACATATATTATAGGACCTCTTGATTCTAAGTCTTTACTTTTCGGCATCTTTATTTACCTCCTTGGGGTTTACCACTTTAGTATACCAAAACCATCTAGGTGATTTTGCTTTTGACTGTTGCTGTGGAAGGTATTGTAAATCTTCTCCCCAACAAGTTTTTTTGTACGAGCAAAAAGAACAAACAGTACTTAATACTCTATTACCTGTATTTACTTTATTAAATGTTTCAGGAACGTCCTCGAAACATCTTTCAAATTCTTTATCATTTACTAATGCATCTATATTTTCTTCAGCAATTTTTAAAGCTTTAACTTTATAATCTTCATTATAAGTAGGTGTCTCTACTATCTGCCATTCTCCAGTAGATTTATTAATAACAATCCAACCACCAAAAGGTTTCCCCGAAGAATCAGAATACAAAGAGCCTTGAACTACATAACCAAAGTTATCATCTTCTTTGACATTATTAAAACCTTTAGCAAATTTATTATCATAAGCCCACGGAGATGCACTTTTAATATCATAAATTTTATCATCTATCTCAACATCATAAGTACCTTTAATTTTTACACCTGATAATTCATTATGAACTTCTTCCTGTTCAGACTGAATCTTTATACCTGCAGCTTTCATAATACCAATTGCTGCGGCTTCAATTAAATCTCCAAATAAAACTCTCATTTTAAAATTATAAGGTGGGGCTTCTGATGAAGAATTATTTTTCTCCATTTGTAATTGGCATAATGGCTTACCAATACTAGACATTCTTATTGAAAATTCTTTATTTCTTTCTTCTGTAAATTGTTTTCTAAATGCAGCTTTACAATCTTCTCCAAATTGTTCAATGATATCTTCTGATATGTTAACCCGCTCCGTAGTGGAACGGGATAATAGTTCTTGTACTTTTATTAGTAGTAAGTGCACTTACTGGGTTAATTGCTCTATAACTTTAGCATCATCTCCGTCTGATTCTGCTTGAGTTGTAGCTTTACCATGCTGAGTAGTAACACTTTTATTTTCAGAATTAATTGTAGTTAGAAAACTCTCTAAAGTTTTTTCATCATCTTTAGTAAAGTTTAATTCTTTATCTTTATTAATTTTGTAAGTAGAAACAAAAAAACGTACTGCACCTGCTTTTCTTCTCTCCGTACCTAAAGTCAAAGTATATTTAAACATAGGTTTACCAAGATTAGTTAAGCCTGTAAATGCCTCGTTAACAATATTATAGTTAGTTCCTGTGTTTCTCCAAAGGACAGGGAAGTTATCAATATCCACATCCTCACCTTTAGCATTTTTACCTTTAAAAGATACTGTGCCATAAGTCATTTTATAACACTTTATCTGTTTCTGAAGTTCTAATTCAGCAGGTGTGAGATTAGCTTTTTGTGACTCAGGAAGTTTACCACATCGTGTGCCACCTGATGTATCAAGAATATCTTCTTTCCAGTTCCTAAATATAACTGAACGAGAGGTATACTTTTTCTCAGCAGGATTGTAAGCCATATACTGATAGGCGGTGTAGAAAGGTCTAAATTCTACTGACTCACCATATATGTTTTGTTCTAGTTCTGGATGATATATTTGATAGTGACCTGTTGGTAATCTATTACCTTCGTCATCCTCTGCATCTCTGTTTATTTGTAATCGAGATAGCATGGGTCTATTTGTTTCAACAGTTTGTCCAATAGCTGCCATAATCTGAGCATCGGACATTCCTTTTACTGATATTTCATTAGTCATCATTAATAATAACTCCTTATTATTTATAGTTGTGGATAAGTTACAGATTTATTTCTGTCATGTCAAGCCAATCCGAGCCTACTTTTATTTCTATATCTAAGGGTACATTAAAATCTATATCATACATAGATTTCATTGTATTTTTTACTCCTTTAGTAGATTTAGCTAAAATATCTGACATAACATCTTCTTCACCCGGATAGACATCTACTACAATACTGTCATGAACAGTATTAATTAGTAGACTTTTTACCTTCTTTTGCTTCATCAGTTCATAAGCATTGATACATGCTAATGGAACTATATCGGCAGTGGCAAAACCTTGAACAGGATAGTTTTTTATCTGTGTTGAATAATTAGAACTACCCCAAGGCATCCTTTTCGCATCAGGAAAAGAATACTGTCTGCCTGTTGGTAAGGTAACTAGTTTGGTGGCAATTGCACTATATTCTAATTTATCATGCCACTCTTTAATCTGTTTGTATTTAGTTAAAAATTCAGTGTAATATTTTTTTTCATCATCTGTACCACTAACACCACCATACAAAGGTTTAAATGTATGAGCCTTAGCATCCTGTCTAGATACTCCTATGATGTCTGCGGTAAACTGATGAACATCAACTCCATTTTTTATATCTTCCATACCTTGCTTGTCCTGAGCAAGAAACACTGCAGTTCTAAATTCTAACTGTGCAAAATCTACTTCCATAATTTTACCATTCTTAAATCGTGATTTCATTACTTTTCTAATTGGAAAAGTTTTAGCACGTGGTTGATTTTGGAAATTAGGATTTCTACTAGATAGTCTTCCTGTTGATGTAGCAGTCTGCATAAAACTAGGATGTAGTATAGAATTCCATCCTACAAAATTTTGTATGCCTTCAACAAAAGTGGATAGATAAGTTTCTATAGCACTATACTTTGTAATACTATCCACAAAATCAATTACTCCATTTTTACTATACTTAGCAATAGTCATTAAAGTTATCTTATCTGTTTTAAATCCAGTATTACAAACTAAACCTACTAATTTACTAGCAGTGTCTTTTGAATCTCTCGAAAAGTTTTCTACAATAGTTTTAAGATTAACCTTAAATCCTGCTAACTCTTTTAGTTGATGATATATCAAACCTTGTCCGTCACAAGTTTCACACTTACTTAAATTCTTATAAGGGTTACCATCTACTTTCATTTTCTGAACTTTACCATTACCATAACAGGTAGTGCATCTCTCTGAACGAGTTTTATGTAAAGGCTTTGTATACATCTTAACATACTTATTAAAGTCAGCTATAGACATCTTAGGTCTTCGTTTAGGTTTATTTGTTTGTTTATTAACACCAATATTAAAAACCTCAGCCCATTTTTTTTTGTTAGTTACTTTTAATCCATAGACTAACCAAGAAAGTTGTTCGCCACTACTAGGTTCTATTTTAGTATCTCCCATCATATCCCAAATAGTATCGTCTATCTTTACTCGTAATTGTTTGTGTTCTTTTTCAAACTCATCTTTAACTTGGGATAAAGTATCTTTATCAATATAAATGCCATTCATTTCCATATCAGTTAAAACTTTTGTAAATTTGTTCATCATCTTAACAGTGGCTACTAATGATGAATTAGGTTTCTTATTCAGGTCTGCTACTTGAGCATCAAAAAGTTGTCTCGTACACTCAACATCTCGTCTACCATAGAACTCAATATCTTTAGGAATAATATCTTTAAAAGTCATTCCCTGACTTCTGTATGTATCAATAATAGAAGTAGCTTTATGTATAAGCCCTCTTCTCAAACAACACTCTGATAGAGATATTTTAGTTTTAATACCTCTATATAAAACGTATTCAGCTATCATTGTATCATAGATGACACCCTCATATGTAAATCCGCAAGAGTATATCCATGATAAATCAAATTTTATATTATGACCTACAAGGATATCTGTCTTGTCCAAAATATCTTGTACAATTTTTTTATTCTTTTTTAAATCTACATCAGGTAAATCAGGATGCCAAAAAAATAAATACTCATTATCTATTCCTAAACTTATTAATTTATTATCAGGATAGTAAGGAGTAGGGCTTCCTTTATAGCCATCTTCAGTTGTTTCTACATCAAATACTGTTATCTTTGTCATTCTATATACCTCGATTTCTCAGGAATTAATACAGTATTAACTATGCCATGCCACCCATTTATTTTATTTTTTATAACATTTAAGTTTCTCATAAAGTTAGGTGTGTCACCATCATGTTGGGCTTTACCTATTCCAATAATTAAATCAGCTTCGGCTGCTTTTCCTGTTCTACTATTTTCCATCATATCAAAAGATAAAACTGCTGAACCTTCTGCCTCTGCATTTGCTTGAGATACACCTACTAAAGTTATATTTCTTCTTTTAGCTATTTCTCTTGCACCTAAATAGATTGCTCGTAATCTTTCATCACCTCTAGAAAAAGTTCCTTCTACATTTATCTTATCTAGTTGGTCAACAATAACAATATCAGGTTTATTGTCTTCACAATATTTATCTAAAGATTCTAATGACCAGTCTACAGAATCATGACAAACTATGTTGTCACTAATCTTAGCCCATTCATCTTTTGCTTCTTGCATACTATCCTGTATATCAAGTTTGTGCATGTCAGTCCATGCAGATACCATTCTCATCTGTGTTCTAACTGCAGGTTCTTCATTAATAAAGCAATGAACTTTAGCACCTTGGTGAGCAAAACCTTCATATCCTGCTACAAGACTTACCCAAAATGCAGTCTTACCTGTTTCGGGTCTGGCAAATATAACCATGAGATTACCTTCACCTACACCATCAATTCTATCACCTAGTGTTTTTATATTAAATTTCCATTTAGATGTAACGGATACTGCATCTAACATTTCACCAATATCTTTAGTGACAGGAGTCAGTCCATCTTCAGATTCTATTACATCTTCATCAAATTCTTCTACTAATTTTTTAACAGTGGATAATGATTTACTTTTACCATTCCAAACACCATTAGCTTCTTCTATAACTTGCCTAGCATGTTCTAACATACGTAAATTTTTTAAGGTATCCGAAACGATATCAGCATTATATTCTGTAGTATCATTACCTATGTTGTCTAGTATAGTTTCCATTTTCTGCCTGTGAGCAGTGGTAGATGCAGGTTTATAAATATTAAAATATGCATCTTTAATTTCTTCAACAGATAGTTTTTGTATATTACTATGCTTTTTATAAGTATCACCTATCACAGTGTATACCTCTGCTAAACCATTAGTAAAATTTTTCTTACTAATTCTCTTTTTGTTTTCTTCAAAAAAGTCACGGTTTAGACAGAACTTTATTATTCTATTCTCAAGTGACATTAAATAACTCCTTTATCTTTGTGTCGTCTAAATATTTTAAGTCTTCGTCTAAGACTTTTACTTCTGTATCAACAAGATACCTTAAGCCTTTTGATAAATCAAATGCCTTTTGCGTTGCGTCTCTATCTAAAGCTACAATAACTTTTTTAAAAGTTTTAGATAAGTAAATTGCATACTCTTCTTTTAGTGTTGTTCCTAATAATGCAACTCCTGTGTGTACGGAACTAATAGTACATGCCGAAGCACAATCTTCTACTATAACTGCAGTATCACTAGTACCACAAGTGAAAGGGATACTATTTTTATTATAGTTAAACCATTTAGGCATAACTATAGGATTAAGACTTCTACCTACTGCGGAGACAGCAGTACCTTCATCTTTAATTATGAATACTGCTCTATCTTTACGAGGGTCAAAGTATATTGATGCCAGACCTTCAAGATATGCCGGGTAACAATTATTTTTTTTAATGTATGCTAAACATTTCTCACTAGACTGAATATTTGTAAAATGATTTGGGATTGTCCAGTTAAATGATTGCTGTCTGTCCGTTTTGACTGGTGACGATAGTTCCAAGAACTTGGTAACATCATCAGGAGATAATGCTCGTTCAGTAGTACCACCAATCTTACAAGATGCATGATAGCACTTCCACATTATCTTACTGTCTTCTGTATTTACGCTGAATGTATTTTTATTAAGACAGAAAGGACAGTCCATTCTAACTTGCGTGTTAGATGCTATGCCTAACTGTTTAATATATTCTAATTGATGTTTCTTTGTGATGTACATAATTCCCTTTCTACTTAACACGTGTTAAGTAATTTTCTCATTTCTTCAAAACCAAAAAAAGGGGCAGTCATTTCTGACCACCCCTTTCAGCCACAAAGAAAGAAAGTATATGAGTGAATATACTCTTTCTTTATAGCTTTTTTTTCTGATATTGCAAGTTCTTTAAATCTTTAATTAAATGTTTATTTATCAAGGGAAATTTAAAATCTGATAGGTATTCCCCTTTATGATATTTCAATAAAGATAATAACCTAGGATTAAATTTTTCTAGGTACTGTTCAGTTTCATTCATGATTACTCCTTCATAAAGTCAAAGTGTAGGTAGGTCATCAAACACTAACTTCCCTACCTTCCCTCGCACAAGAAAATATGACTAAACTTGTGGGTGTTTGGGCTTACACTATTTTAGGGTGAGCAGGAGTCAATAATGCAAACAATAAATCTACTCACCCAATGTACTTTGCGTTGCGTTTGAATTTATACTCGGCTACGAACCCAAGAATACGAAATGGCTTACGCACGAGTACCAACTAGTTAGTTTAAAGAAACATTCAATCGTCATCAAATGTTTCTCTAAACTTTCTTAACACGTGTTAAGTAAAAAGGGGTGTGAGAAAAAACTACTAAACTCACACCCCAAGGTCGTCATATTAACAAACAACTCCCGAAAGGATTTTGGAGTCACTTATAATAATAAACTAATCTCCTGTTAAGTCAAATCGTAACAGGCTGATTATCTTTACCTATAATCGTAACATCGCCTAATGCTTCTATCCAAACTTTAGCACCACAGGATAAAGGCTTGTTAGGGCTATAGACAATTCTTGTAGCACCATTACAAACAACATCAGAGCCATAATAGTTATGCTTGTAGGTTTTAACTGTAATAACATCTTTGATGTCATCAGGATGTTTGGCATTGTGTCGAATGTTATGCTGATTGACATGAATACGTTTAATCATATGACTCTCCATTCTTTTTTACTACTTCACTAACATCAATAATTGTTCTATCTTTGTCAGTTTCATACAAAGCACTAGTATGACCATCCATTAAATAATTATCTTGTGCTTCTTCTACATCTTCTGCTTTTATGTAATACTTTTTTGTTTTGGTTATCTCAACAACAATTTCATACATAGGCATTAGTTTACATCCTTTACATCTACTGCACCAACAAACATCAAACGATACTCATCAGTATTCTCTACCTCAATATGATAAATCATACCTTTGGCTTTGATGTATTTAATCGTGTTGTAATTAATATTACGATAACCTTTTTTCTGCATATCATACGCAACTAAAAAGTTATTAGGGTCGGTATATTGTTTACCACCCTTTTGATTTTTCTTTACACCTAGTCGGAATACTCCCGTTCTAAATGTTCCGTCTTTCTTGTAGAAACCTACAGAGAAAGTATTTTGTGTACCCACCATTTCTTTGATAGCTTCTGGCACACTCATTTTTGACATAAGCATTAGCTTTCCTTTCCCTTAACACGTGTTAAGTATTTATAACATTCCAATCCACTTCTTAAACGTGAATAATAGGAATAAAACAATTACTAAAAATATAATATCCAAATCCATAAATTTTTTACGATTTCGCTTTACAGATTTTAAAATGCATGATAGAAGGGGTTACCACCCCCGAGGATATATCTACTTCCATATCTTCTTTTGTTTCCTCTCGAACATTTTTATCATGTATTCCGTAGCTTCCTTCAAGGTCATCTTTTTGTCCTTCACTATCTTTTTTTGTTTCATTGTTATTAATAATATCATACCCAAAGGGTAAATCAAATTTAGTTCTTTTCATTATTTATTTCCTTATTGTTTCTATAATAATCAAAAGTTAATATTTTATTAACTCTGATACGTTCATACTTTCTTTTTCTTTCTTCTATATTTAACCTTTCAGCTTTTGTGTAAGACTGAATGGTTTTTTTATCTTTTTCTTTGCGACCCATGATTGTTACATCATGTATCATTGCTCACCTCATCTAAATCATCTTCAACCATGACATGAATATCAAGCTTATGTTTGTCATAATCTAATCCATAATCATCCAATAACATTCTTTTAGCAAGATATTCTGCGTCTTCGTGAATATCTCTACTATTACCTGCTACTTTTACTTTGTAGCGAATAGTAAAAGATACTTCCAAAGGATAGTTTCTTTTTAATCCAGACATCATTGACACCTCTCTTCAAATATTTTTTCTACTAGTTCATAGAATATACTATCTATGGTAGCAATGTCCAAGTCATGCTTCTCTACTAAATTAGAGAAATCATTCATGGGCATTTCTTCTAGTTCGTCTTTTATTCTTTCTTTTACTTCTTCGTTCTGATGACAACTCATACTGATAACCCACCTTTACTTATTCCAAATACTAAATAGTCCTTCATGTATTCCCCATATCCTGAGGATTCATAATCATCATGAGTTATTTGTATTCTTACTGTCCAATACTTATCTTCATCAACAGATAAAGATTTTTGAATTTGAACACCACTTACATGATGATTTTTAGGTATAACTTTTTTAATATTACGCATTGTTATCTTCATTCCTTTCTAATAGTGTTGCGTATTGATAATCGACTTCATCAATTTCCAAGTCACCACTAATATCTAGACCACCTTTTTCTTGTAATATTTTTCTAGCTTCATCTTCACTCTGTGCTTGTATTTCATAAGTGTAGGCACAAGGCACTGCAAATTTAAATGTTGTCATTATTCTTTTTCCTTTTTCTTCTTTAGGTCAATAAGATTATCTATCAATTTAGATAAGTCATTGTATGTACCAATAAGATTATTAACTACATTATTGATGTGTTCTTTTTCATTTCTGTGAAAGTGTGGATGATGTTGCATCCACTCATAAGCAATGATGTCAGATAAATACTTTTCCGTATCTTTCATGACATTTCTTGCTTCTTTTAATTGGTCAATCATTCTTGACCCCCTACTTGAACAAACAATCTACCACCCAAGTAATTTAAATTATTACTCGTGACGTATTCTTTTGCTAATTCAGCAGGTTCACTACCAGATTTTACAGGAACAGAAAATGGTATGGTAGCTTTACCCAATAAGTTATCCTCTAAAGGAATGATATAAACGTAACGTACTACGTCTTCTTCTTTTTTTTCTACTTTTTTAGACATGATTACCTTTCTCTTAACACGTGTTAAGTATAAGGGTGCATTATAAAATACACCCTTGTTAAATCAAATTTATGCTGCTTGTAGTAAGCTATTCCATTCACCACTACCTAAAGCTTTAGTGATAGATGCTTGTCTAGTCATCTGATATTTTGGTGTTCTAGCTTTACCATTGAAGTTGTGAGTAGCCCAATGGGTCATGGTGTTGTACAATGACCATACTGTATTACCCCACCTATCTTTCTCTCTTGAGAATAAGTGATTTAAAGCTTCTAATCTTTTCTGATTAACTTTATTGGCATTATGTTTTGAGCCTCTACACATAGTGTTCTTAAAGAATGTATTAGCATAATCTAGTCGAGGTAATTCTTTAACACCCCATGTAGACATTCTATTGGCTTGAAGCAGATAGTTATCTACTAATCTTCCAATATCATCGACTAACTCTAAATCCTGTAAGTTTTTAGTGTGCTTACCATAATGCTTTACAAATGCTTTACCATTAAACACTTGTAAGTTGGCACAGTAGCCACCATAACCACCAAACACAAAATGAAATGCCATTTTCATATTATAAGAATTGTAAATATCAAATCTTAAATACTGGAAGTCATCACCATTCTTTGTAGGAATATGAACTTTGTATTGGTCATCTTTACAAACAATAGTTCTCTTTACTAATGCACCTCTGTCAAACACTTGGTCAGTGACATCAATATTATTGAACTCACGATAAGAATTATCGAGTTCTTTATTTACTGTTTGGTATAAAGGAGCATGAGGTAATAGCTTATAATTCTTACCTACAATGGCTATGGTTTCATTTGTATCTAGTCGATAGATAGCACGACCTACATCAAATGGAACTACTGTTGATGCTCCTACTGTTTGTATTGCTCGTTCTGTGACAGGGAAATCAAACTTCCCTGTATCTAGTTTTTCTCTAGCTTCTTTGCTTAACATATATTTACCTTTCTTTGTTAAGATACTTAACACGTGTTAAGTAATTTATTAAAGTGGGGAGTTGGTAGACCCCCCACACGTATATACACAAACTAATTTCACAAGAGTAATCTCTTGCTACGATTGATTTGTATTATTATATTATTGAAAAACCCTGTTAAATCAACGGGATATTCCAATAAATTCAACACTTTTGCATACCTGTTATATCAGATTAGCAATAGTGTCTTCCACCACCAACACTATAATAGTAATTAATGGGGGGTGAAACTATGAATGGTGTATTTACAAATACTAAAAAGTCTATTGATTTTTTTCTTAACTGTTTCAGTTTTCTTGATAATAACGAAGACCATGTCAAACGATTTGTTGAAGTCGAATTCAAACCAAATGACAGGCAGTGGGCTTATGAACAGGTCAAAGCAGGAAACAGAAGTATTTTTTCTTACAAAAAATATAAGTGGAAAAAATTTAATAGTTAAGAATTATTAGACTTCATGTATTCCTTATTATCTTTATCGGTAATACGTTGGTCTAATAATAATCTAGGCTCGTGCGTTCCATGATAATTAACATTAGATTTAAGAAATATTTTCTTACCACTACTGTTGATTACATGGCAACCACACCTATAATATAATTTTTTACTTTTCATAATATTCTCCTAATGTGTAATAAATAATACACTCTTTACTTCCTTATTCCAACAAAGGGTACATGTACCACAACTAGCAGTCTTACCTAATTGTTCGGGGCAAGTGATACCATTGTCAGTTAGTTCTTTACTATTGGCAGATAGATTATCTTCCAACATATCTGAGAAACGTACAGAAAATCTATCCCACATTTTATTTCTTAAATTTTTTATAGCCTTACCAATACTTCTTTCCTCTTTCCAACCAATACCAACATTATTGATGTCATGCTGTTTACGATTGTAATGGTGATGAGTATAGCCATAGCAAGATAGATTAGGAAAAGTCAACAATGCCATTTCCCAAAAGTCTACATACTCCACACTAGGAAAGTCACCACCAACGTGAAGTCTAACAAGAAAACCTTGTTGATGTTTCTTGTCTAGCTTCATTAGTTCTTTCCATAACCTTGTCATCAAAGATTTAGAATACTTAAATCGGTGAGCGAAAGGCATATTATCGTCATAGCAATTATCCCAATGATAACAACTGCTTGGACAATTTTTTCTTACCTCTAAATGTAACGTGTAAATAGGCTTACCTTTGTGTCTACCTTTGGTCACCCACTTACCAAGTTTTTTATTGGTGCTACGTTTTAACAAGTCAAACTTGTAGCTTGTTGCACCAAAGACATTATGTGTATATTTACAACCATTCATAATAGTTCCTTTCATTATTATAATAGTATCACTTAACACGTGTTAAGTCATGTATGCTAGTATCTACTGAAGAAGTATTGGCTTCTTTCTATGAAGTCACAAACATCAATCCAATGTCTTGATATAAAGTTTCTATCTTGCCTATTCTTTTTTCGTAATTGTTTAGGCACAGGCGAACAAGTCCATTGAAAATATCTGCGTATTCTATCTGTCAACGTATTATGAAAATAGTTTACCCCTGTATATTCCCAATGTTCTGTGGGATTTTTCAAGCTTTCTTCAAACCATTCTCGTATAGAGCCACTTGGTTCATTTTCTAATACTTGTTTACTTCTTTCAATATCCTTCTCAATAGTATGATGATATACCATGACTAATTGAACATTCTTGTATTTTTTCATTTGTTGTGGTTTCACATTTAATGAATTAATACGAAAATTGTTCATTTCTTCTTGATGTTTGGATACGTCTTTGTCAAAGCACATTTCACTATATACAACATAGTAATTGTATATATCTCTGTGCCACCAATTATGGATTTTAAACATTACTATTTCCATAAATTCACAAAAATATCTCATTACTTTTCCTTTCTTAATTCTGAATAGTCAATGTCAAAGATAAATACACTTAAAGGTAAAAATCCTGTTTCAAACATATGACCCTTTATCTTTAGACCTCTATCCATTCTAGATGTCCATTCTTTTAGTTCTTTATTCACAATGGTGATTGGAATATATTCTGTGCTATCACCATTATGTACCATTTTTACTAAAGATACTTTTTCAGCACGTTCCAAATGTTCTTTGCTGATATCAACGAACTTTGAGTTTACTTTCATACTTACTTTTCTAGTCATCCACTGCCACCTTTACTATTGAATAATCTCTCCAACGAGGATTATTACCATGCATATTCTCAAGGCTAGACTCAAATTCATCTTGTGCCTCAAAGAAATCTTTTGCACTTATTCTTTCTATAATCTTACCAAATGAATCATAGTTCTCATCATCAGGTTTCTGTTTACTCTTAATGCTATATTTAGCTTCACATACAAATATCATAATGTTTTCCTTTCTTTGCGTGTGTTGTTATTAATCACTTAACACGTGTTAAGTAAGAGAGGAAATCAAAGGAGGGATATATAAGTTAACACGTGTTAAGCTAAGCAGTGATTGTGTTGGAGATAGGAACACTAATCGTGCCTAGCATTATAATATCAAAGGTAGTTTCTTAAGTCCAGTTTGTCGCAGTTAGTAATGTGTGGGGAAATATTTTTTGGGGTGATGTCGTAGTAGTTGTCGTTCGTTCGTTGTCGTTTGTCCAAAGGTTAGCCGTTTGTCCTTGTCGATAGTTCCGTAGGAACGATAGTTCCATAGGAATTTTTTTTAGACAAAAAAAAACCCCCGAGATTTCTCTCGGGGGCTTAAGTTGTTAATTATTAGAAGTTTATAGCTGTTGGCATTTTAGCTTTCCCTGCCATTTGGGGATTAGCTTTTTCAGTAGCCTCAGTAGTTCTTTTTTCAAAGGCTTCAGAAGCGTTGAGTATCAACAATTCTAGCTTTTCGATATCTAATTCTATGAAAAATCTAGGGTTGTTATTCAGATAATCAATAGCTTGGGTAGCCTCAGATAAAGTAGATACCTCATTTTTTTTGGTGTCTCGATTTCTAGTCTTATTTTTCTTATCCATATTTTTGACAGATAATACTTTTTTCTTTGCATCTAAAATTTGAGCAGTTTTTTCATCAATGCTAAATTTAGGATTTTCAAAGAGTGTCATCGATGCATCAATTATTCTTTTCATTGCCATTACAAATGAATGTAGCTGCTTTGATTTATCGTAGCCAGTGAAATGATAAAGAGCATTTCTTAACTGGTCCTTTGATAGTACTAGATTATTTTTCTTAGCCTCAGTAATCATTTGAACAGTTAATTTAATTAATGAGATTTTTTGAGATACTGATTTTTTTTCAGCATTTTCAAAAGTCTTTATTAATCCTTTACCTACTGAAAAAATCTCAGTTAAAGTTTTCTCAGAATAATAATTTTTCTGAAGTTCTTTAGGCAATTTTAAAGCCTTAGCCTTAACTGTTTTTTGAGCCACCTTTGAAGAATGGCTTGATGTTGATTTCTTAGTAGTTTTTTTAGTAGTTTTATTTTTAGTCATTTTTAAATCCTTTCAAAGATTTGTTAATTAAGTAAGATTAAACCATTTTTTTGATGTTAATACAAATAAATAATAAGGCTAAATATCTGGCTATAAATAAAGATAATAACTTAACACGTGTTAAGTAAATCCATATTGAAAGTACTTAAGTTATATTTTTTCTCTATCTCTCTATTACCTCACCAATAAAACTACTTGAGATATTATTAACTTAACACGTGTTAAGTAATTTATTTCTATCAATAATAATTATTTATTTCATTACTGTTTGTTTATTTAGAATAATATTTATTACAGCTAGAAAAATATTAATAATGCTATAGGGTGTGCAGGTGGCATAGGGGGTACTAGGTGTATACATATACGTCAACGTACTAAAAATTCAGGATAGGTATTGAAACTACTTTTGGCATGACTTAAGGGTGTCCTTAAGGGTATACATTACGAGTATATTTGAGGGTATTATAGACGTACGTACGGGGCATAGCCCAATTACTATTTTAATACTGTCCACCATTTTGTCAATCATAAAATTTTATTTGACAGAATACCCTCTGACACTATAATTAAATAATATGGTTTAGGTACATCCAAAGAGTCACACATTCTTGACGTATAACCAAGGACATTCACGGAGGTACTACCTAAATCAAATTTGAAAAATTCATCAAAAAGGAGTGAAACTACTGTGGCAGCAAAATCAACAGTTAATAAAGCAGGTAATTACACCAAGCCGGGTATGAGGAAACAACAGTTTCAACGAATTAAAGCAGGTTCTAAGGGTGGTAGACCGGGGCAATGGTCCGCAAGGAAAGCACAGATGTTGGCATCGGCTTATAAGAAAGCCGGTGGCGGATACAAATCCTAGCTGTAACCCTTTTATTTGCCAAAAAAAGCACTATATAAAGTTTACATAACATATTATGAAACAGGAGAATACTATATCGGTGTTACATCCAAATCTGGAATACATTTTGATAATTATTTTGGCTCTAATACTACAGATTTAAAAATATCCCATAAAGAAGTATTGTTTTATACACACAATAAATCAGATGCCAAGTTAATGGAATTGATTTATCAACTAAAAAGTTTTAATGATAAAAAGTGTTTAAATAAAATGCTGAATATCAGACTAAGAAGAGATTTTATAAAAAAGATACCGAGGTTTACAATAAAAATAAAAAATGGCATATCTAAATCATAATCTACCACCTTTTAGTGCCTACATTAGAAATGAATATTTATACGACCATGAAAAAGGTCATGGTGAATATACATTTGCCGATGTACAT
>TARA_R100001480_G_scaffold7142_2_pt1 | contig 28210 bp, 42 predicted proteins | sample TARA_R100001480 | Tara Oceans TARA_R100001480 (sample SAMEA2622212) | marine metagenome | biome: marine biome (ENVO:00000447); feature: mesopelagic zone (ENVO:00000213) & marine oxygen minimum zone (ENVO:01000065); material: "saline water (ENVO:00002010), including plankton... | reverse complement strand
CCACTCTTCTTTCAGCCCATCGTGTATTACGTTTGCTGGGTATCTGCCTAGTTCATGATCTTCTGAATGATCTATTAGTTCTATTCTACACCCATCAATATTCAACGCCCCTGTGCCATGCTTCATCACATTATCTGCTATCGATTTCCCTGATATTGGCTTTCTTGCAAGCACTATAGGCTCATGAGCTGGCTTTAATGCCGTTCCCCAACCCTCCCATTCAGAATTCCCTCTGGTATACCTTCCTTTTTCGCCGCTAATAACTTGACTTTCCCTTTGGTGTTTTTTGTTGCTCTTTGCCACATATTCTGGTCTTTCATAAGATTCTCTTTCATTTCCCTCTGCCTTATCAATCGCCTTGCCGATGTTTAGGCTTTTGGGAAACCCAGAGCCATAAATCCACATGATCTGGTCACGAATATCAAACCCTGCATCCTCAATTGCTACCGCCATGCGGTGGTAGGTGCGACTTCCAGAAAAGGCCAATAAGTGTCCTCCCGCCTTCAGTAATTCTAAACATAACGTCCATGTCTCTTTACGGAACGCAATGTCTCCCCCGTCCCATTCTTTGCCCATAAAACCCTTTGATGCCCTGACGAAAGCCCCGTCTTTCTGATATTTTGCTGGTGCGGAGCCTTCTTTGCCGTATCGCTCTGTCATGGATTTCAGGTGATATGGTGGATCGGTCACGACTGCGTCCACCGTCACACCTTCACCAATCAACCTCTTCATTTGGCTCAGGCAATCGCCATGAATTATCATCAACTTTCTCCATTATGACACTGTAAACACCATGATTGCCATAAATATGACTAGCGAATATGTATCCCTTCGCTTCATACTTTTGGATATCCTCATGCGATACAAACCTAAAAATTTGCCTATTCTTGCATTGATCTGTTTGGCTCATAGATTTGTTTTTCCATACATTTTGACAATTTGCTGACTCATTTGCTCAAGCAGATAAGGCTCTGTAAGCAGCCCCCTGCCCCTCACATATTTTGGTAAAGCAACCCAAACACGGTCAGCATCCATCTGATCCTGGTGCGCTAAGTACATCGGCTCAATGTCCCAGGCTTCAGCAATCAGGAATATGCCCATGCCCTGCCTGATAAGCCGCCCATACTCTTGCTGGGCTATTCTGTAAGCCCATGCGCTTATATCCAACCCAACTTTATGGCGTTTACTAATGGACACAGGCCGGTATCTCCCCGTTAAACACCGCAGCCTCATACTCGTCATCCGTCAAGTCACGGTAGCCATCACCTGAACAGTCATCGCAATCACCTTTGCCTGTTATGAGATAGCCGCCGTTCATAAAATCAATGACAGGCACTTCTGTCTCAACGCTGCCTGTGCCCTCACACACCTCGCACTCTGCAAAGTATTCCCAAACACCAGGGCGGCGCATGACTTTCATCACATCAACCACCTTGAGCCTCACAAAGCTGCTGTGTAATTCTAGCTTGCGGCGTGTCGCGTAAATGCAGCAAAGGTTGCAGATATGCCTGCACCTGAGACAAACGCTTGGCTGTAACGCAGTAAACGCCGCAACAGCGCAATCTTTCTTGAATATCTTTTTGCTTGTCTGTAAGCCTGCCGCCCTTAGGCCGCTTTAGCTCGAACATGATTGGCCCTTTACAAGCCAGGTCAATCCAGCCTGTGTCTGGAACGAATATTTCGAGGTCAGGCCAGCCAGTAACCATCCCCAGGCTTTTCAACCTGACTTTATAAGCAACGTGCCGCTGACCTTCATTTGGTGAATGATGTACAACTGACCCCATCGGCAGGCTTGCCTTCAGCCAATCAACTACATGCTTTTGCAGTTCATCCTCTGTCATCAGGCATCGCGCCGTAAAAATCGTTTGGCTGAACCGCACCATTCGAATAATCAAGAATGGCAGACATATAGCGTGGGCTTGGTATCAGTGACTGTGGATGCCCCTGCGGTAAACACCACCGCCGCACGACAGTAGCATGTGGTGCGCCAAGCTCACGGGCCAAAGCTGAGAGGCTCAACCCTTTATTTTTTCTAAATTCATCAAGTCTCATGTATTCATTATGTAACAACATTGACATATCCAGTCAATGCTATTACACATTAAAATGATTGTGACGTAAACCGACAATGCTATAATGGAGCTTTAAATGGTTTGGGATGTAGTAATGGCAAATAATTTAGATAAAATGATTCGCCGTAGCGGAATGACCAACAGGGCAGTCGCAGAAGAAAAAGGGATCAAGCCTGAAACGCTCTCGCGTCATAAGTCTGGTGCAATTAATATTACAAGGGACGATGCAGAAGAGTACGCGCAGATCCTTAACTGTTTACCTCAGATGATTATGTATCAATCCAGCCCAATACCCTGCTTAGGAAAAATAGCTCAAACAAAAACTGGACATTGGCACATCGAACGCGATCCGGATTCATACTTTTTTTCTGACAGGGAAACAATGCCTTGCCTTTTTTTGAACGCATATTTCCAACAATACACTGTCTGCCTGCAATGGCAGCAAGAAATCGAGGGGATTTATGAGTGGATGGCTGGTGCTTATTTCATTTTTTCTATGGACAAAGCGCGACATAATAAAGTGGACCAAGAGGCTATTATGTACAACGCCCTCAGCCGTGATGGTGAAACAGGCAAAATCTTGATGGGTAAAATTTACCCGCAACCAGGTTCCAAAAAGTTCACAGTCTACAACGGTGACGGTGAGTTTGAAACTTACAAAGATGTAAAATTAGATTGGGCAGCACCTTTAATGAGCGCGTTATACAGACCAGACTTACGGGCAGCAGAGATTGTAGAGGTTAAAAAAGATGACATGTGGGGTGGCAAGTTTTGTAATGCTGGGCCACATTGGACAGAAGTTAGAGACTTTAAATACGGCTAATTTGTCTTCTGCACGAAAATAGCTTGACGTAATATGACAATGTAGCTAACTTCATCGATACAGAAGTATTGATGGAGTTTTTTTTGTCTGCGCCCTTTGATCAAACATTTGCCACCAGCAAACATTATTTTCATCACAGCGTACCAAACAAGCCTCTGTGCGCGGTCATGCACGACAAATGTGTAGTTCGGCCAGAGCGTGATCAATGTTACTTGATTTTAAAAGGCGAGGTAGCTGGCGATAAAAATCTAGCACGGCAACGCCTTAGTGTTTTGAACAATGACAATGCCAAAATGGCGGCTGGCCGTATCACGCAAACTGGCACAAATATGCACCTAATTGAGGGGCGAGAGATCAATGAAGTTATTCGCCATTGTGCCAGCTTATTTGATGAGTTCAAACCGCGCACATGGGATCAGGGACAGGATGAAGCTCAGCTTGAGGTTGTGCGTGATGAATATACAGAAGTGTTGCGTAACGCCATCAAGGGCGTAGAGGCGGCGCATAAGCAACTTGGCCTCAACCGCATCGAAGGCGAAAGTGAAATATTCGCCAGCTTTCCTGGCTTAAAACTTAAATACAGCGGCTTCCCTGATTTTTCGCAGAGGGTGGAACTTAAAACAAAGTGGTCATCAGTTTCAGATAGAACAAAATCTGGTAAACGTGCAACATCCCTGCCCTCAACACCTGATTGGTCACATGTCTGGCAAGTAGCCGGTTATTGGCACGGCACTGGTTTGCCGCAAACAATCGTTTACGCAAATGCCCGTGAATATAGGGTGTTTAATTCACAGAACTGTGAACGGCTGACAGACGAAAGCATGGCGGCTGCACTCAATATGATGATAGCTAAATTAGCCGTCAGAGAAAACTTACTTCAAATTACCAAGGGCAAATCAATTCAGGACATGCTGCGCCTGATTGAGCCTGATTTCAGCCACCATTGGGCCTGGGATATGCACCCCGCCCTTGTTGAGCAAGCCAAACATCTATGGGGGGTCAAATGATCAAAAATAAGTACCTCGAACTGCATTTCAGAGCCAATGAACTGCGCCAACAGCATCGCAAATATAAAATGTTTTTAATCGCATTAAAATATTTTTGCGGCGTTGGCTTCATGACCGTTTGGCTATGGGCAGTGATAGCTTTTGTTTTTGCAGCGCATCCAGGGAGCTACTGATGCAACAAAATTTATTTGAGGCATTAAGTGTGCCGCGCAATATCCGTGAAGCGCAGTTTGTAAAGTTTCATCAAGAAAACCCAAAGGTTTACCAGCTTTGGGACAGGTTCACAAAAGAGGCCATTGCAAAAGGCCACACAAAAATAGGCTCTGCAATGATTTTAGAGCGAATACGTTGGGAGACATCTGTAGCAACAGTCAACGCTAGGCCAGACGGTGAACCGTTTAAATTAAACAACAATTTTAAAAGTTATTATGCGCGGCTGTGGATGTCTAAAAACCCGCAACATAAAGATATTTTTCCAACCAAGAAAGTTGAGGGTGACAATGAGTGAAATGGCTAAAGCGTTTGCGGCGTTCCAAAAAGAAAATTCTGGCCTTGCGGCTGACAAGCAGGGTCAGCGGTCAAAATATAGTTCTGTTGGGGCCATAATGACCAAAGTAAAAATGGCGGCAGCGCACGGCCTAAGTGTAAGCCAGGTTGTTGATAGGGACGAGCATGGTGCGTTTCTCAAAACCATTGTCATGCACACATCTGGTGAAGAGCCCATCATTGGTAAATATCCGATAATTGTTCAAGACCCATCAAATTCACAGCAAATGGGGTCTGCTGTGTCTTATGCGCGGCGTTACGCGCTTATGGCTGCGTTAGGGCTGGCTACAGGCATACAAGAGCTAGATGAAGATGATGACGATGACGGTGAGGCTAATGGCCTGTTAGATGACCCGCCAAGGGAACTAACATTGCAAGAGCTAGAGGTTAAATGCAAAGAGCTGAAAACTTTGGTCAGCCTCAACGCCTGGATTAATCAAATCAATCCACAACTCCACAAAATGTCTACAGAAAAACCTGATGACTACAACCGATTTTATGCTGTGTGGAAACAGCATGAAGAAAACCTATCCGAACCGTTTGAAAAAGGAGACAGATGACATGGCAAAACCAGAGTTTAAAGCATCAGTAAAACCTGAAATGCTCAAACGAGGGTTGCAGATAGATGAATCTTTGCAGATTTCATTTTGGTTCAACATTAGTGACCCTGCCCTGAAGGCTCAACTTGAGGCTTATTATGCGGCAAACAAAGCTGATTGGCGCAGCAGGCCCAGCATTGAGTTACAGGTTAAAACGCCGTCAGGGTTTGAAAAAATAGTGAACAGCGGCCTGTTCTTGAACGATGGCGCACCAATGCAGTCACCAGTCCCGTCAGAGGCTCCTGTAGCACCGCCACCACCACCGCCGCCAGGATGGCAAGCTAATGACTGAACCGCTGCTCTACACGCTTGAGGAAGCTTGTCAGGTGTTGTTTTCTGAAGGGTACAGTGATGCGGCCCGAAAGCGCATTAGAAAATGGATAAAAAACGGCATCATACAAGCCATGAGGGATGGCAGACGCTGGTATATTCCAGCCGTTGAATTGCAAAAATTTGGGAGTAAACAATGGGAAAAAGATGGCAATGGACAGAGGAGCAAAAAGCCGCTCACTCTGCACGTTTGAGAAAATATTGGGCCAACCGTAGGAAGGCTAAACAATCATTTTGGCAGCAAGTATGGGAGAGGGTTAAAGGGGCTTTTTAAGCCCCTTTTTCCTATGCTAATATTGCCGCTGCTGCCTCACGCTTACGTTGCTGCTTTTCCTCATCAACAATATAATGACCATACTGCTTGCGCGTAAAGTTAGCGTTTGTATGACCCATCGATTCGGAAACCTCTGCCCAATTTGCTCCAAGCTGATCAATCAAGTTACTTGCAAAAGCATGGCGCAAATCACTCCACACAAATCTCAATGGCTTGCCTGTTTCATCAACAAAAGGGCAATTCAATCGAAACGGCTCACAAATGTCTGTAAAGTCGTTTTTACGCAACGGTGTGCCTGCATCACATGGGAATATATAATGGTCAGCTTCTGTAAACTTTGTGCTAGTTCTGTGCTGGTCAAGCATCTGACAAATCACTGAGGGCAGTTCAATGTCACGATCCTGTGACTGATCTGTTTTCGCCTTGCCCCGTTTCTGAGTTCCATGTTTGATTGCACCAGACACTCTTATCATTTGCCTGTTAGGGCTGTAATCACTCCATTTGAAGGCTCTCAATTCACCCTGGCGACAGCCGCAAGTAAGAGACAACTGCAACATCAACTGAAGTGTTTTAGGATGTATTCGCGGCCTCTTACATTGACCAGCAGATGTACGGCCCGAATTTGTATAGGCTTCTATGTAAGCTGTTAGTCCCGCAGTTTGCAACCACCTCACAAACTCTTTTTGAACGCGAGGTGCGCGGCTATCAACTTTAGACTTAACAGGCAGTTTCATTTTTTCTAGGGGATTAAAGTCTATCCAGCCTGAAATAGCAGCATGTTGCAGGAACTTGCCCCAATGCTTCCGCCGCCTTTCCATAGTATCAATGCTCTGACCTTCAGCAGTGATGGCCCTGGTTGCAGTGTTTTTGAAAGATATACGCGCTGCTTTACTGCCTAAATATTCCATCTGGTGTTTGCCTACAGCCGTGCCTTCAAAAACAATTTTTTGCAGCAACTGAAGGTTATGTATTTGCTCTTGATGATATGGCTCTGTCTGCATAAGTTTTTCTTGTTCCAAATAAACACCAATCGCATCATTGACAGAAAACAACTCAGTGACGATATCATCCTTTGAGGGTAAACCAAGTTGAAATCTTGCAAGCATCCTTGCCGCTTCTGCCTCTGCTTCTCCCTCTGTTTCGAAACCGCCCTCTTTACTTGACAGCCCTATGCGCTCTGCATTGATACACCACTTTTGGTTGTCTTTTCGTTGCTTTACAATCAAGGCTTTCATGCTTCTCTCCCGTGTAAAATTGACTCTTCTACACCATAACCTTAACACATTACGTCAAGATTTACAAGATTTTGCCATAAAAAACTGGACTAAAACTGGACGAGAAACAAAAAAATAGCCCCCAGCCTCAAGGGCCAGGGGCTTATAACTTATTGTAATTATTTGCTAAACAGTGTGGCATCCCGTACGGGATTCGAACCCGTGTTGCCGCCGTGAAAGCTCGGTTTTGGGCGGTATCTGGTGGTATTTTCAGCAGTTTTAGGGGACTGATTGAGACGCTATGGGAGCCTGTGGTAGCCCACGGCCTGGACTAAACTGGACGAGATTTACCGTGCCGATCAGGTGAAGGTCGCCACGTTGGTCGGCTTGCCGCCAACACCCTGTCGCTTTGCCCTTTTTCTACTTACGGCTGAATCGCGTTGCGCCTTTGTCATGCGTCCAGCTTTAGCAGCGGGAACACATTTCGGATATTTGCGTTTGCTACCCTTTGACGATCCACGCCCACACTTTTGAAACCCGCCGCCTTTTTTGGGCGCACCGATATCAACCCAATCTTCACGGAACCATTTCTTCAAACTCATGCTGGTTTTTTACCTTTGTATTTACCACCGCGCTTTTTGTACTCACGAACCAGCCATGCGTTTGCGTAAGCTGAAGGGTAGACATCAAACTTGCGTTTTGCCGCAGCCTTGACCCTTGAATACAAAGCAGGGTTTGTGGGTGTTGGCCCACTGGTCTTTTTCTTTTTAGGCATACCTCATGCCTCTTTTCATTTTCTTCTTTTTTGCCGCTGCTTTAACAGGCTTGGCTTTTTTCTTCATGGCAGGGGTTTTGTACTTCATTCCAGGCATGTCACTCTCCTACTTGCCGACTCTACGCATCGCCGCTCGATGCGCTTCTGTAAATGTCTTTCCCGCTCGCATAGACCGCCTCATATCAGCCATGTGCTTTGCGGTGTGATGGACGCTGTGACGCTTCAAAGCAGCTTGCTGCCGCTTTGTTAAAGCCTTGGGCTTCTTCATGACTATGATCTCCTAGATTTTTTACCCGAACATTTCCAACGCTTGCGTGACAACCTCAAAGGGCTGTTTGGATTTTTTGCTGCCTTTGGGTTTTTCTTCATTTGACCAAAAGAACGCGCACAATAGCTATCACCCTTGCTCGTGCCTGGTCGAACTCTTGGGCCGCCGCCTTTTGCTTTGCCAGCCTGCCCGTAGCTCACCTTCTTACCACTGGCTGTAATCTTTACCTTTGCCTTGCCCTTGGCTGGTTTTGCTCTAGCCATCCTTCAACAACCCCTGGCGATAGCCTCTAGCCTTGCTGTAGGTCAGCGTTTCTTTACGGCCTTTGTCTGCGTATGAGCAATGAACCCAGCCAGAATTGCCGCCCTCATAACACTCAAGAATCAACTGATCAAAAGGCAGATTTTGTTCTATCCACACAGCCAGGTCATAGTTGTCTACCATCGGCACTTCAAAGTCAGCGGCTGCGTGTTTCCCATCTGTGCAACAATGCTGTGACGTTGGCTTTGAACCAATGGCGGCACATAGCTCAGGGCTTCTAAACCCAGATGAAACCATGAACGGGCCGTGTACGTCCCTGACAGGCTGCAAAATGTATTTGCACAGCTTTTCCAACGCTTCAATTTCGTCAGTGTTTGGCAAATTGGGTATGCCGCGCCGTGCCGCTGTCTGGCTTTTAATAAGCTCATCCAGCGTAAAATTTGGTGATAGCTTCATGCTTTACGTTTTTTCTTTGTTTTCTTTTTTAAAGCCTTAAAATCAGCACCAGTGATTTTGTTTCGCGGTTTTGCTGCCGCCGCCAATCTTTTTTGTTTCGATGAATATTTTGTAAATGGCATTACTTTTTCCCCTTCACTTTGCCAACCACGCCTTCAATCATGCCGCCTCCAAAATAAAACGCCAGAATAGTCAACATCGCTTCACCTAGATAAAAATCATCAATGACCTGTTTTATGTCTGGTATGTTGGTTTTGCCCATAAGGGTCATTACAAGCACCAGAAAGAACGATGATAGAAAGGTTGCAGTAAACATCAGAGCCAAATACCGCTGCGCTACCTTGAAGGGCGCGTATGCCTGCATTGTTTGGATTTTAGTTTCGGCTTTAAGCCGCTCCATTTCCTCATCTGAGCTATGCACCTGGTCAATTAAGTCCATACCTTTTTCGATTACCTTGGCGTTGCCCAGGATGCTTGTTAGTATGCCAATCATTAGCTTTCATCCTTTTTGTTGACCAAAGCGGGGTAGCATTGAAATAAAATTTTATAGTGTTCGTTATTGTTGTGATGGTTCCAGCTTTGTGCGTTTGCTAACTGCTCACACTGCGTCTGGCTGAAGGTTTGTTTTAAAACTGATTGATTGCCTATAAAAACCCATTCAATTCCTGTGTGGCCCCACATTGAGATCACCAGAACAAACTCTTTCACTTTCTGTCCATCCAGCTTGTAAAGCCCATATATGCGCCAACAACGCCCGACAGACTGATGTAAAGCAACGGGCTGACTTCTTTGAGCAGTTCTATGCGGCTGTCTGGTATGAAGGGCATAAACAACAAAATTGTGTAGACACCGATACCGATTAGGGAGAAACGGGCTAAACGCAACTGCGCTAGATGCTTGCGGCTTTTGTCCTCTGTTTCTCTTATTTCTTTGGCTCGTGTTATTTCTTCATCAGACACAACGCCATCTGCATCCAAATCATATTTTTCGAAATCACTTGATGGCTCTAGCTTTTTCTGGGTCATTGTTGGCCCATCAAATTTGCCTGAAGATTCAGCATAAATGCGTTTACAGCCTCTGCAAGTTCACCATCTTTTCCAGGTAAAGCAGCTAATCTGCCAAACTGAATAGATAGTGGGTTTACACCAGCATTTGCTGCTTGGGCTGATGTTTTGAGCCACCGCAAAAACTTGGGGCTAGTCATTAATTTAGCCGCATAACGTGGTGCTAAAACTGTAGGCACTGCCGCTGCTAAGGCCGTTTGTCCCGCCTCTGGAAACCCAAAAAGGAATAAACCACCAGATGCAGCCAAAGGGCCAAGTTGTGATAATCCTGCAACTACATTGCCTGTGCGCGATCTGTTGTCCAAAGCAGAGCGTTCTGCTGAAACCTTAGCAAGCCTTGCTAGGCTGTCTAATTCTTTTGCGGCCTCTTTAAAACGAGGTGAGCCGAATAGAATCCGCTTGGCGTTTTTATCCATACGCTGCCAATTCGTTAAAAATGTGTTTGCTGACCACTCTGCGCCCTCTGAGGCGTTGCCTCTGTACCCCAACTGTGAAAGTACGCTTGCGCTTACAGCATCGCGCTCATCGCGCTTCAAATTAGCAAACACTTGTCTAATGCGTTGACCGCCTTTTTGTTGCCCGAACAACGCAAAATCGAAAACCTGACTGTCCAAATTCTTTTTTTGTATGCTTTCAATAAGCGGTAGATTTTCGCCTGCGTTGAATTTGGTGTATCTATCAGCCTTGTCCAACAACCGCTTGGCTTGTGGACTAGCAGCAGACACGGCGGCTGCAATATCATCTGATAAGGCTGCATAAATGCTGGGCAATCGCTCATCGCCAGCTTTATATACTTTGATGCTACCTGGCGTTGGCCTGCCAATGGTTTTTCCGATGTTGGTTCTAATGGCTCGCAAAGTTTGCAAGGGCAAAGTGCCGCCAGCTTGTTGAGCATCTTTTAGCACCGTATCAATTTGTTGGATTGCTGGGCCTAAAATACTTTTCAAAGTTGCAGGTGCTTGTGCGAGCTCTGTTTCTAACTCAGCTTTCAACGCTCTGACTTTGCCAAGTGGAACAGTTATTTCACCAGCCGCATCATAAGCTGCATCGTATAACTCTGTTTTTTTAGCTTGTATTCTGTCAAAAGCTGCTTGTGTGCCAGAACGTATTACAGAGCCAACTTCTTCTTTGCTGCCTGCTGGTGCGCCAAACTTACGGGCTATTTTTTCGTTTTGGTCAGCAAGTTGCCGTGCCAGCTTATCGCGGCTTTCTCCGATAATATCGGCTGCAAACAAAGTTGTGCCTAAAGTTTCTTCAAGGTTTGCCACAGACGGCCTGCCTGTTAGTGTTGCTGCCGTGCCTTCAATGCCTAAACTCGCCATGTCTTCGGCGCGTTGTCCTGGGCCAATGCCAGACAAGCGTTGCACGCCTTTTTGCACCCCTGTTCTGAGACCACGCATGGTTGCGTCACCAATACGGCCCCCTGCAAACTCAACAGCTAAATTTTGCGCTGTTTGGCCTGCCTGTTCGACAGGGCCACCCCTGTCTATGCCACCAGGTGTCATAAATGAAACGGTCTGATCATAAATATTCCCAGCAGTTTCCGCGCCTAAAGCAGCCGCTAATGGCACAGTGTAGATTTCTTCTGGCGTTGCAACTTGCGGCCCTGCCTGTCCTGCAAGAACGGCTGTTGCAGTGCCTAAACCCCCGCCAATCATCGAGGCAACGTCACGCCCACTTTCAACAATGTCGCCTACATCCACGCGAGGGGGAAAAACCGATTGAATAAAGCCAGGTGGATCAACCAGTTTCATTGTACCTTCATCTAGATAGAAAAGCTGATCTGGGCCGCCTAAATCATTTATTTTCAACTCAGGATTTGCAGCAATAAATTCTTCAGCCGTAAACACTTGCGGAAAATATCTTGATAAAATTGATTTGCGTTGGTTTTTCGGCGCAGATGCTAGTTGCTGGCGAATTGCAATCGGTGCGCCTGATTGGTCAATTTGTGCTTTTGCCATCTTATTGTGTCCCTGGGATGTTTACCATAGAAGGGGAAGCTGTAGCTGGTGCGTTTGCTGATTGGTTTGAAGTTTGCGGTATGTTAATTGTGGTTAGCCCAGGTATGTTGCGCCCAGCACCAAAAGCTGTTACGTTTGCGTTGAATTCTTCAATTAGTCTAGCAATTCTAGCACGTTGCGTGTCTCCCCTGGTTGTAATGCCTGGTGTAACTGCATTTAAATAGTTTTCTATTTCTTGTTGGTTAGCAGTTGCACCAGTTCTGTCCCTAAGCCGCAAATCGACAAGGTTACTTAAAGCGTCAAATAATCTTTGTGCATCACCGCTTGTTGTTCTGCCGATTGCGCTTCCTGACAAGATAGCTATGTCTTGATTGTATTCACCACCTTGCAAATCACCATTAAACATGATGTCAATAACTGTGTTCAAATCATTCTGAGCGGAGGCTAAATTTGACACAAAACGCGCTTCAGTAGCTGATAATTGGGCTGGCTCTTGCCCAATAACAGTTCTTTCATCAGTTTCTGCAACCGCATCACCGGCTTGAGCGGGTGCAGGCTGTGCTGCGCCATTCATCCCTAAAGTTGCAAGTGCATCAAAACCAGGTTGCAAAACTTGCTGTGTGCCGCCTCGCCCGTCACCTATAGTTACAGGGGTTGGTTTTTTAATAAACTCATTCAAAAAAGTCATTCGCCTTGTTTGCTCTGACGTTCTGTTGGACAAGTTTGCTAAGTCATAAAGTTCAGCTAATGCTGCGCCTGCTGTAAGGGACGGTGGTGATCCTGTAGTGCCAGAAATGCTAGCAATTTGACGAGTTACATCATTTTGTTGATAAACTTGGCCTTTGTCCGTGGGTAAACCTAACGCTGCTGCCTGTTCAGTTGATAAAATTGTTTGCGTTTGCGTTTGCGTTGGCTGTTTTCTCGCCCTGGCTACAGCCAAATTTGTCTCAAGCCCTAATGCAGCAGGCAGAGCTTGTTCTGGACTTACTTGTGCTAGGGCTTGCAGGCTTGGGACTGCGCTTAAATTCATACTAGACAGAGCTTGTGTCAAATTGTCTCTGTATTTGTTTTCACGCTCTGCTAGTTGGTCACTGGCCTTGCGTTGTAGATAAGCACCTACAAGCGCATTAGACAGCCTGCCAAGCCCTTGTAAAGGGCTTTGCACAGGTGCTGTGCTTACACCTTGCTGCATAAGTGCCTGACCTAATACACGGCGAGGGTCTGTCTGATATGCGCGGTTCAGTTGCTGAAACTGCATTGTTGGTCTAAGTGCCATATTACCCCCTTATGCTAACAAGTAAGCTGAACCCAGGCTGCCAGCCAAGCCAAACAACCCGCCAAGGTCAGCAGAACGTGATTGCATCGCTTGGTTAAATGCGTTTTGTTGCGCTGCCTGTTGCGCTGCAAACGCGCCTTGTGTGTCAATCATGCCAGGTGCAAAAAACGATGCCTGCTGTATCTGTGGGCCACCAAGCAGCGCAGAAAGCTCGTTGAACTGTTGACCGCGCAGTGCAGTGCGCTCTGCTATTTCTCGTTGACGTTGTTGATTTGCAAGTTGGTTTGAAAGCAACTGTGTTGCAATTGCGTCTTGCCTTGCTGCGTTTGCAAGTTGCACATTGGCTGCCTCTTGGGAGAAACCTTGACCTTGTGAGGCCAAACCAAACTCGCCCTGTGCGGCAGATTCACCAAATTGTTGCGCCCGAACGTTCCTGGCCTGATCTACTAGTCTATCGGCTTCTTGACCGGCGGCAAGGGTTGCTTGCTGTGCTAATCTTTGTCTTTGTTCACCTTGTTGAGCTTCAAGGCGGTTTATAGCGTCATTGTAACCCTCTGAGGTAATGGGCATGCCTCTATCTGCCAGGTTTTGCTCTAACTGTTCTCTTTGCCTCGTAAATTCTGGCTGTAACAAACCTAATTGCCTGTCAAACAGTGTTTGTTCAATAGTGCTTCTAAAGGTTTCTGGGTCACTTATTAAATCGGTTAGATTTTCGGTGTTGATAGCTGTGGGGCGTAAATCTGTTGTTGAAATATCGCTGGTAAATGCTGGCAGATTAGCCGCCATAGTCGGGTCAATGTTTTGTGCAGCACTAATGTCTGCAAGAGACGGCGCAGTTCTAAATGGATTTTGAAAATCTGGGTCATCTTGGTAGATAGGATTGCCAGCCGCATCCTGTCCTATCACTGTGCGTCCAGAAACGCGCTCAAAAGCAAGATTGCCTAAACCTAATCCCGTTCCCTCTTGTGCAGCCCGTAATTGCGCCTGGAACGGCGTTTCTTGTGTAAATGCCGCTGCCCTGCCATCGTCTGGCACTGCGCCTTCAACAAACTGGCCTTGGTCGCCAACAAAGCCAAAGCGCAAGTTTCCATAAGGCGTAAACTGCGTGATACGATTAGCCTGGGACTGAGCATTTATTAGCTCATTTGGATCAGGTGTTGGCGGCGGTGTTGGCCTGCTTTTGCCCATGACGGTTGCTCCTTAACCATTTGCACTCGTTTTGCAACATGCCCCAGACGATGCCGTCATGCGGCGGGTATAGTTGCCTTAGTACACCCTCTTGAGTAAATCCAAGCTGGTGGTTCATTTTCATTGCTTTTTTATTTGATGCGTCACAAGTGACTAGAATGCGATTAACCCCTACTTGCTGAAACGGAAACGCAAAAATCGTGTGCAGGACAGATCGAGTAGCCCATGCACGGGAGGAGGTCGCAATGCTTGCCTCGATCTGCCCATCTCGCCAATCGTGATAAACCACGCCGCCCACAAGCTGGCTGTCACGCTTTATTCCGATTGCAACTGATGGCCCGAACCCTTCAATGTTTAGCCTTTTTGCAACCCAATCTTTTATAAAATCATCTGCGCCGAAAACGGTTGTTATCATTTAGCGAACGCAATCATCAGAACAAAAGAGCCGCCCATTAGCACCAAAATCAAAAAGATAAGCATGACTTGTTTAAGAGTTTCCATCATCGCGTGATGCTCTTTGTTTCTTTTTATTTGTTCTTGCTTGGCTTTAAGTTTTTGTTCTTGTATGCGTCTTGCCCGTTCATGCACTATTGACGCAAAAGTGCCAGGCCCAAAACGTAAATCAATCATGGTTGACAACTGTTGGCGTTGTTCTGCCGCAAGTTTTCTGTCTATAACCTCTTGTGCTACAGATTTTAAACTTATGTCTGTTGCGCCTGCTTTTTTGTTAGCAGCGCGATTTACCTCTTGCTCACCATTAAAAAACTTATCAATTTCTTGCGCTAATTCTGAAACGTCTTTTGCAGTGTTTACGCCTTTTTTAATTGCCTCAAATGCGCTTTTACAAAGCGCAATGCCAGCCAAAGTTTCTGCAAACATCAGCCTCGCCAAACCACCGCTAACAGCAACAAAATAATTGCACCAGCAGACGCAATCATGATGCTTTCCATGCGTTTAATTCGCATAATCGTTTCTGTCCATCGCTCGTCTGAAACAGCAATATGCTTTTCCAACTCCACATGGATTGATTGTATGGTTGGCTTGCTCATGGTTTACTCACGAATAAGGACTATCGCCAAGCAAGCTGGTATCCCAACACGCCTTAAGTTCAGCAATCGTTGAAGCTGAACCAATTGCAGATGCGGCTGGTGCATCACGCAGAGCGTTTTTCTTTGTTACAGAAGCTGTCTTGGCAGATGCGTCATCCGCTTCCATTGCCTTCATATACACAACGTCTTCTGCCTCAAGCAAAGGCTGACGCACCTCACGAATTTTTTCTTTGAATAACTCTTTGGCTTTCGTCATGTCTTCTGAAATAACCTTGCCAGACAGAGACCATGCTCCTCTGAAATCACGGTTGCTTGGGATAGATGTAGCTTCTGCTTTGTCTATCTGATTACCGTCTTTGTCCACGATATACGTTGTTACAGCCATGTCTTTCTCCTATGCTGCTTTGCTTATGCGCCAAGCGTTTCGCCAGACACGAGTTTCTGGTAACTGGTCACGTTTACAAATAACCATTTTTGGGCTGTTACCCTCATCCCACGACTGCCATACAGACTGTGGTATGTCCTTCATAATTAGATATTCGATGCATTCCTTTTCCGACATCGCTGGCATTGGCTCAGTTTTATGCAACAGATAGCCACGAGTATGCTTCTTGAAGTCAGGCTGTGATTCGTCTTTGGCTAATTCCCAATAGACCCACACTGGCGGTAAGATACCGCCCTGCATAGCTGCCGCCATCCAGTTGGGGTCTGGAACAAGTATCTTAGCGCACTCATCTATGCTGTCTTCGTATACCACACGGTACTCTGACTGATAGCCTTCTAAGTTTTCTTTAGCCCAGCACAGCCTATCCCAGAGATGTGTGCCTTTGAATGAGGGTGTGTCCATCAGGCTAAATCCCCTATCATTTTGAAACACTGAAAATGAGGGTCTGTGTTTGTTGTGTAAACTCTACACTCTGTTGTTCTGGGTCTGTAAACTTTAGTTGCAGCTTCACCAACATTATCAGTGCCGTTCGAGTTATTGTTACCGCTTGCTGTCGCACACTGACCAGTCGCAGTAGAAGCATTGTTTGTGTAGTTAATAGTGTTTACTGTGGTTCCGTCATCATTCAATGATGATACGTTGAATGAGTCGTTGGGGCTTCCTGTGTTAGCCATGTCCCATGAACACCACGCCTTGGTGCTACCCTCAACAACGAAATTTGTCGAAATAGACCCTGCGGATGAATGGGTCAGTGTATCCGCTGCGATTGTACCAGCCATTTTATGCTAAGTCTCCATGTACTGAACCATGTTTAACGCCATCAGCAGAACTTCCAGATGAGTTTACTGTTCTTAATCTATACACGCTTGTTGACTGCGCTCTGCCGTGGTAGGGATAGCTAGTGTGGGCGGTAGACATTACACAATAATCGTCTGCGCTCATGACACTGGTTATTGTGTGGTCGCTGCTTCCTGTCCCAATATCTGTAAACCCGCTTGTGTTAAATGTATCTCCAGCAACGCTTTGTGAGCTGTCAGTTGCTTTTGCAACCCACGCCTTTGCCAACCCCTGTTGAAGATTAGTTGTTGTGCTGTTACCTTCACCTGTTACAGCAATAGAGCCAGCAGTGCCTGTACCTGTGAGTTTGTTTGTTTTTACCTCACTCATGTTAAGTCTCCGTGTACTGCAACTTGATTAAAAGCCACATCTCTTTGTGCCGCATCATAATTATTTACGTTTACTAAAGAAGCAGTTTCTAAAATAGATTGTATATGAGTGTTTCTAAAACCTGAAATAGGTGCTTGTTGTGCATTTGAAACGCAAGTTACTTGGTTTGCGTCGGACATAGCATTGGTTAAATTTATGTCATAGTTGCCTGTACCGTTGTCTGTCATGCTAGAGTTGTTGAAAGAATCCCTAGATGCCGCACCAGAAGCAGTTCCATCAAAATTTACCCAAGCCTTTGCCGCACTCTGCTTGGTCAGCGTAACAGGGCTAGAGCCGTCTGACGCTACAATTGTATCTGCTTTTAACGTACTCATCTAAACCACCGTATAAGTTTCACCGCTGCCAACCGTGACTGTAACGCCGCTGTTGATTGTTATAGGCCCAGCACTCATTGCATTTTTGCCATTCGTAATTGTGTAGTCTGTAGTGACGTTCTGACCATTTTCATAAAACACCTCGTCTGAGCCACCGCCAGTTGCACCGCCACCAGCCGCTATGCCAGTAAGGTTGCTACCGTCAATGGCTGGTAACGTGCCAGTAATATTGGCTGCTGGTATGTTTGTAAGGTTGGCAGCAGATGACGCTGGTAAGGTTGCTGGCAGTGCAGTAAGACTAGCTCCGCTAATCGCTGGCAGCGCACCAGTAAGTTGTGACGCTGCTATACTTTTATTTGTTAATGTTTGTGAACTGCTTAAATCAACTAAGGTAGCATCCGTTACAGCAGTGTTAAACTGTGCAAACGTGCCAGAAACAGTATTGCTTCCCAGGGCTATGGTTTTGTTAGTAAGTGTTTGTGTGGCTGCTATTCCAGCTATTGTGTCTGCTGTAGCTGGCAGGGTAAGCGTTATGTCCCCACTAAAATCCGCATGTGCAGGTGCTTGTAGTTGGGCATAATGTGCGTTACTAGATTCGCAATAAAATCGTATATAAGATTGTGCGCCAGAATTTTTGATGGAAATCGCTCCGGATTCCATATCGATGCCATTTGAACCGTCTACACGCACAACCCCTGTCCCATTCGGCGTGAGCGTGATGTTCCCGTTGGAAACACTAACTATATCCTCGCCATTAACATCAAGCGATCCCCCAAGCTGGGGACTAGAATCATCAACCACATTTGATATTGCGCTTGATGTAGCAAGCCCTGCAACAATCGCGCTGCGTTCAATCTTTTTCAAACCGCCGCCAGAAGTATCTACAGCCAGAAAAACATCATCATTAGCAACAGACGATATAGATGACAGGCTTGTGATACTAACAGGGTTGAAGTTTGTGCCATCAGCAATGAGCAAATGACCGGCTGTGTTTGTTGACATGGTTATGTCATCACCAGTTACAGTCAAATCTCCAGTTATTGTTACATCACCCCCAGCAGTCAGATTGCCGCCTATCGCTGTGGTGGAGCTTGCAACCGTGGCGTGAGGGGTGTGTGTAAAGTAACTAACAAAACTGCCAGATATTTTAGAATCAAGTGTTAGTGTGCCGCCATCTGCAATCGTCATTTTATGATGATCTGCGTTGTCATCGCCCTGATCAGCTTTCAATACTATACCAAGCGCGGCACCTTCTACGGCTGCTGCTATCTCTAAACTGTCGTTGGTTGTCTCATCATATTGGATTGTGATATCTGAGTTTGTGCCAAGGGTGATGGTTTTGTTGTCAGGCAAAGTGATGCCTTCAGCAAACGGTATAGCGGCTGTGCAAGTCTGACTGCCATCCTTCAGGATTGTTGTTGTCAGGCCAGTTGCAAAGCCATCAAGTTCAGTATCAAACTTGCTCGCAAGAATTTTAACGCCATTATCTCTGTCTGTTGTGCAGTCAAATGTGCGCGTGAAAGTTCCTGATGAAAAAGGCATTACATTGGCCCCCCTTGCTCAAAGGTATAGTGTGCGCTGATAAAGCTGATGGTTTGTGTGTTTGTTGCTACTTTGACCCGCAAAGCTGCGCTATATCCAAGCTGGTTGATTGCTTTACGCCGCCTGGTTGTGCCTGCACCAGCAGAATCAGCCCAGAAAAAATCGTCATAGGTTGCAACGTCCCAGGTTGCAAGATTGCTTGCAAAAGTCACTGCTGCAACCTCAATAGTGCTAGGTGGTTTCTGATCAACACCTACGCCAAAACTGAAGTCTACGTCTGTCAAACCTTCAAGCATTGGCTGCACAGAACTGAACCTTTTGATGCCAGCCCTGTCATTGAAATAGTTGTAACTGGTGCTTAAATCGCCAACGATGTTTTCATCATTGTCTGAGTCACCACCTACCTTGAAAACCTTGCCATCTGAACTGCCAAAAAAGGTGTCGCCGTTAAACTGGCCCCAAACATGTGAGGCCATATTTTCGAATATGCACCAGGCTCTGATGATTGGATTAAAAACATGCTGGTTAAAGGGGTCGTTTGTATCGGTTGTTGGATAGTTGAAATATACCTTGTCGCCATCTGGGCTTACAAAAATCTGCCAGCCCGTGCTTGTGCCTGTTAGCTTTACTTGATTAATAACAGTGCCTCTTATCTTTTCAGATATGGCCTGTGCTTTGTTGCCTATTAAATCCTGTCGTACAACCTGGCTAAGTGGCAGATAACCCTCTCTGGTCATCACAATCACATCGCCGCCCAGCTTCGCAATTCCACGCTTTTCATTGACAGGTTCTGCTATTCTAAACGTACCAACCAGCGCAAAATCACTGCTGGGGTTAGAGCCGCTATAGATAAGCACCTCACCTGAAGTCATTATGATGGCAAGCAAGTCATCAACGCCCTCACCGCCATCTATAGACAGGCTGTTGATTGACAAGATGTTGCCACCGAATGTGCCAACAAGCCCAACAGGAAACTTCGTGAAGTTGCCCTGGAAGGTGTCTACAGACGCGCTGTAATAAAAGTTTTGGCTCGTGCCTGTCCAATAATACACACGGTTTTTATGAGCATGGACACCTGTAAGTGTGTTCGGGTTCACACTATCAGACAGTGTGATAGACAAGTCTGACGCACTAGAGCCATTCCAGCTAAACGGCACGTTTGCGCCGCTTGGCACAACAACAGACACGTTATTAAACTCAATATGCTCTGCGCGTCCATTTGCAAGGCCAGTTTTTTTGCTAACCGCTGATCCTGTGTCTATCTGGTACAGAACGCCATCAGAACCAATAGCCAGAAGCTGCCTGTTTGCGCCAGCATTATGCTCAATCAGTGTTTCAACATTGCCTGACCCTATTCCTGTGCAAAACTGTGTAAAGCCATCGCGCAGGGTCACTTTTTCAACGGTTGGGAAAAAGTTTGACATTATGATGGCATCTGTCGGAGCCATAGCGTCAATACTGTCACGGCTGTTCAAACCGCCCACAGGGGCTGGTATCGAAACAGCTTTGACCCTGAATCGATTTGATGACTGTAACGCTCTTAGCATTAGATACCAAAACCTGTGTCGGGTAGATTATAACTGTAAGGATTAACCAGAAACCGCCGTGCGTCATCTAGCTGAATGATTGGTGCGCCGCCAGAGCGGCTTATGGCCTGCCTTAATTCAAGTTGGTATTGCCTAAAGTCCTCATCATATGTCAGGCCGTGAGCCTGCTTAAAACGCCAGGTAACACCCATTTCAACGATGGTTTCATCTAAAATTCCCGTGTCAGTATCAGCTGCCATAGCCGCTTGTGATGAACCGCCGCTGGTCTGGTTCCAATGGCTGCTGACATACTCAAAACCAATAGTCTCTGTTGCTGACGGTGTTGGCGTGATGTCAAACTTCAGCGCGTTGCTTGACGGCTTTAAGCGAAACCGTTGTGTGATGCCAACAGAAGCTAAACCGTGCCTGTCGTTTTGAAATTGTTGCGGTGTGATTGGGCCAACCATTTGCTCCAAATCGCTGCGGTTGTACATGGTATCGCCAACTGAGCGATCATAGTCACTTGGCAAGTCATAGCTTTGCGTACCGCTTGAGGTGCTAAAAGTATGCTCTTTTAATAGAATGGGCCAGTTGTGTGACCGCATTAGCTGCTTGCCCTCACGATTAATAAATACAAGCAGTTGCCGTGCTATTGGGTCTGAATTACCGACAACCGTGGTAGGCCGTTCAAAACCTGTAAAATCAGCTACGTTTTGCGCTATGGATAGCAGGCTCATTTGTCACCTCTTCAGCCAGGGATTGGGCAGCCACCGCAACCTCAACAACCAAGTCATCTTTTTGCTTGGATGCGTTAACTTGCAGTTGGGCTATTTTGGCAAGCTCAACATATGGCTCACCTATATCTCTAAGGGTGGTTTCCTGTGCAGATGCTAATTGCTCTACAGTTTCAATGTCATTCAACTCAAGCTCACAGCGGCGCGGCTCTGTCATACCAGGCAACTCTTTTAAAGCTGTGCCTTTAACCTTTGGCTTTTTCTTTTTGCCTTTGTATGCCTTCCAGGCATCTGCAAACCGTTTTAAATCTTCAGGCCGTGCAGGCCCTTCCCACACATCGCGCATACCCGCAATTTCTATTCGGCAAAAGTCTTTGACTTCGCCGTTTAGTTCGCGTTCAAAAAATGTGGCTTTTTCTGTCATGTCTCTCTCCCGTTAAAAAGGGGGCAAGTTGCCCTGCCCCCTCTTCATTACATTGGAAAATCACAAATGATTTCCTTGTCAGACGCATCGCCTGCAAATGCACAAACATGGCTTGTAACATCGGCAGTAACATCCAGCTTACCGTCAGATGACCCTGTTGGGGTCAACGGATCGCCATCTGCGCCAGCAGTCAATGCTGCTGCCATGGTGGCTGCACCTTTAATCTGAACCCAGCAATACTGCCCGTCTGTTGGGGCTGACTGCAAAATGCCTGCACCGATTTCAACGGAGTCAGACAGGTCAGACGTTACCTGGTTATTTTTGTAACCATCTAAGGTGTAATAGTAAGCGGCGTTACCACTGGTTGCCGCCACAGAGCCTGCGCCTGTGTCATACTGCACATATTTGTAAATGCGCGTGCCATTGGTATCGTCAATGATTGCGCCAAGCTGACCCAACTGAAACTCAGGTGTGTCAGCAACGGCTGTGGGGTCAATCCCCATTACTGCTGCAATAGTCATGCAAAAGTCTCCTTATATGTGGATCACGCCTTGGAGCGCACGGTTTGAACAAGTCAGGTTTCCTGACCAGAACATTGGTGTCACCATAGCGTCTTGGTTTACTGACATTTTCGCTTCACCAGGCACAAAGTCCCGTGATGCTGCAACTTCCAAACGCAGATAATCTGTGTTTAGGAAGTACATGCGGTTTGTGTTACAAGCTGAATCAAACACAACATCAGAGTTGAGATACTGGACGCTGGTGAAACCAGAGTTTGCCAGATCGTCTGATGTGATGCGCTGGATTGCCTGCAAGCTACCCAGAAACGCCTTATAGGCATTTGTGCCAGCCATAACGAGGTCAGGGCTGTCTGCGCCGCGAACGAGTTGCAGATAAATATTATTCATATCTGCTTGAACGTTTGCTGTGCTAAATGCACTCGACGTTGCTGTGGTCTGGACGTTTTGCCAGAAAGTAAAGGTTGATGAATTAATGCCACCAACTGTACCTGTACCAGCATCTGCCACGATAAGCTGCAAGCCGCCTACTTCTTTACCAGATGAACCAGTGCCATCTGAATAAATTGATGTAGACAGGCTGTTCATCATTGACTTTTCAAGCACGTTAATACGCGCCTCAAGCAGATTGATAATAGCTTGCTCACCTGAGTTTTTAACTTGCTCTAGGCCAGAAATAGTGACGTTACCAGCCAGCTGCTTATAATCGAACACAGCAGCTGATAATACGTCTGACGGTGAAACATCTAGTGTTTCATAGCCATTGTAAAACTGCACTGTACCGTTATCGGCATATTCTAGCTCACGCACAATGTCACGGCCTGTGACAGAGGTTTGGTTGCCATTCTCACGCAACCGGCGCAACAATGCGTTGTGGTTGCTTACGTTGTCTGAGAGCGTCCGGCTGCGATTACGCAGGGTGGTCGTGACGATCTCTGAAAGATTTGGACTAGCCATTACTAGCTCCTTCCATTTTCAAGTTGTCGAATTGACGCCGCGATGGTGTCACGAATAGACGCATTTGCGGGGAGCGCGGGTGCGGCTGGTTTTGCACTGCCTCTGACCTTTGACCGTTGCGCTTTTTTTGCCTTGGCTACCGCATCAGATTGCACTGATGTTTGTGCCTGGCTTTTTGCGTAGCTATCGAGTTTTTCCTGCCGCAGCTTAGGGTCAGCCATTACAGCCATGTCATAAGCGGTTGCCAGGTCAGGGGCGACATTGTTTTGAATCAAAACGCCCATGTGGTTCGATACTGCATCAAAATGCGGATGCGCTGGGTTGCCCTTGTCATCCTTTTCTTGTGCAAACTGGTCAATCAGAGACTGCGTGCTTGCCTGTACTTGGCTCTGCTGCTGTGTCTGTTGATTTTGTATAAAGCCTGTTAGCTGGGCCACTTGCTGCTGTAGGGCTTTAACGGTTGGATCTGTGTAGTCGTCCTCTGCCGCTGGGTCATTACTGACTGCCGCCATATCCACGCCATACTGGTTTGCAAGCCAGGAGATAGCGTTTTGAGGGTCTTTACGCAGATAATCATGCGCGGCTAACAGTTGCCTGATAGCTGCCACATCATCCATACCAGCACGCTCAAAGTCACCCCTGAACGGCTGCATGATTTCATCAAACTGCTCTTGCCTTTTTTTGTATTTGGCAATGCCTTGTGTCTTTTGTGTGTAGTCACCTTCCATCTGCTTATAGCGTTGCATAAACAGATGCTGCGCCTCTGGCGGCATGGTGCTAAATTCTTTTGCAAAATCTTTAGGCCAATGCGAAGGGGCTTCAAGTGGCTCTAACTCAGCCGCTTCTTGCTCTTCTTCTTCATCATCAGCCTCATCGAGCTGTTCAGCCTCTTCTGCTTCTTCTGGCTGTTCTTCAGCCTCTGGCGGCTCTGACAATGTTTCTTCTTCTGCCTCTGCCTCACCTTCAAATGATTGTAATGTCTTAGCCAGTGTCTCAGCTACAGTTTCGGGCCTTGCTGGCTGTTGCGGGATGGATGCGCCTGCATCAACCCCAGCTTCAGTGCTATCAAGCTGTTGTGTGTCTGTCATGTCAATAAATGATTTTGCTCATTCCCTATTTCTACAAAGTTATTGCGCCGTAAAAACTCACGGTGCTGTGAACGGCTGGTTATCCAACCGAAATCCTTCATGTTCTGGTAAGGCTCGATGTCCCTCATAATAGAAAGGCCAGCTTCGCGGCTGGCCTCTTCTTTAGGAACTAACTTACCGTCCCTTACCACAAATGTTTGTTTACTCATCGCATCAACATCCCTGCTGCCATGCGCCGCTGTGCCGCGTCCATCTTACGGCGCGGCTTGTTAAAACTTCCCAACGCGCTCATCAAGTTTGGAAACACCTTGCTCAATACTGATGCTAACGGGCTATCCATTGCCTCACGGATCAACTCGCGCTCTTGTTCAGTCAAGCTTTGATATGCGCTCTGCGCGTCTTCTAAATCAATTTGCATCACATAAAGTCCCTTGGATTTGCAAACAGGCCAAGCGTGTCAGCCTGCTGTGGTTGTCTCATGCCCCTGCTTTGCAACAGGTCAACAAGTGTGCCTGCAGCAAAGCCATAGGGGTTGTAAAGATTGCCTTGTCCTGAATATAGGTAAAACGGGTTTTGCAGATAATTAATAGCCGCATCATCAATCGTTTCTGGTGTGGTTGTGCCAGGGTCTTGCGGGTCGCCGGTAGATGGCGGCATTTGTTGCATAGGCTGTGAATCATCGCTTGAAATAAGGGGATTCGGGTTTAGGCTCTGATCTCCAACAAAACCGCCTAGCGGGGTCATAGCACCTTGAATCATGCCCTGGTCATCTGTAAAAGGCGTGCCGCCTGCAAGAATTTGTTGGCGAATACCCTGCGCCTGTCTGTTTTGTATTGCCCTCGATAAGTTGCCTATGGGGTCGTTAAAAAAACTAAATTGGTTGTTTGCTTGAACACCCTCTCCTGGAGTAATGCGTGAACCAGCCGCAAATCCACGGGCCAGCAAGTCATCAATAGCTGCCTCTGATATCGTGCTGCCTCTCTGGTCTGTTGTAGCATCCCCAAAAAATGTTTCGCGGCGTTCCTGGCGTGAATCTTCGTCACCAGCTTGATTCATATCGTCAATAGCTTGTTGAGAGACTGTAAAATTTACTGTGCCGCCGCCTGCTGATTGTCTACTTGCTCTGCCTACATCTGGAGTGAGCAAATTGCCGCGCTCTTCTATCTCTATACGCTCATCTTCATCTGCCCCTGTTGGGTCTTCACCGCCATCACCGACAAAGCAGAAAAGCCGTTGCTCAAAATTAAACGGATCGCCGTCAAACTTCAGGTACTTACTAGACATGTTTTGCCCCTGTATTTACGCCAGCCTCGAAAAAACATCTTTGGCCCATATTCGTTGCGTAGATGCTGCCGCGCTTCACGCACCATTTTACCTACTGAACCAAACGGCCCCACAAAATCAATCACATACGGTATATGCCCACTATTCCAATCATCTGGCGTAATTTGTCGCTCACCAGACAAATATCCCTCTTCAACTTCCTTGCTGAAAAAAGCCCAGGTCATAAACCCTAGCGGCTTTGTGTCTGCTTCCCAGAGCCGATATTGACCCAACGCTATAGGCGGCAGATATAGCCTATGCATGTCAGCAATGTTGAATTTTTTATGTATATCGCTATACCCGCTCAAAACAATGAAACGAGCTAGTGCCTCATCGTTTCTCATCCTGTCGTCACAACCTTGGCTGCATCAATATCCAGCTTCTGCTGCTTAAACTGAGCGTCAGTAGCCGCACGTTGCTGGTCAAGCTGCAACCTGGCAACCTTGACTTGTGCGTCTGCCGCTGCCTGGTCTGCTTGTGCCTGTACCTTGGCGGCCTCTACCTCAACCAGCTTGTCTGCTGGGTTTGGCTGTGGCTGTGGCGGCTCGATAGCCTCAAGTGTCTCTTCCAGGTCGCGTGAGCCTGGGAATGACCTAGCGGCAAACAACAGCATTTGTTTTGCCTGTTCAAAGCCGACGGCACCTGACTGCACAATAGGCCCGATTGCCTGCAAAAACTGCGTCATTCCTATCAAAAAGTCTGTTCTGCTTTTTTGCTCACTAGCTGAATCTATTGCGCTGCTTTCGTCAGTATCAACTGATACTTTATAGTTACGCAGCCGCTCATCACGCATAAGCGCAACCGCTTCTGGTGTGATGTTAATTCCAGTTATGCGCGACAGCAGGCGTGGCTCTAGGTTTTCAACCATCAACTCAGCTTTGAGTTCCATAATGCTGTCCAGGAACTGCTCAATGCGCCGTTGCCTGTTGACAAGCCGCATGGCCCCAAATTGGCCTTTTATGCGCTGGGCTGTAGCTGTTTCGCGGCTGGCTGACTGCCCCCGCATAATATCCGAAATGCCTGTGATTTCGTAGATTGTCTGTATGGCAATCTGCCGCGACTGATAAAGCTGCGCCAGGGCTTTTATTATCCCGTCAAGCGGTGCTTCTTGCATAACATTGGCTAGACCACCGCCCGCTTGGAGCATTGCCATATTATCAACTGGTATGAAAGTGTTGTCTCCAGCATCGGACAGTCTAACCAACTCTTGGAACGATGCGTCATAGACACCTCGCCTTTTCAAGGCTTCTGTGAGGTTTGCTATGCGCTGCGTAATGAGGTCAAGTTCAAATAACTGATCTTCGTATGTCAGTATTTCTGGCACAGGCCGTGTGGTGTCTGTGGTAGAGATTGCATAGAGCGGCTCTGGCATAGGCCAGAAATCATCTAAGTTGTAAGGGTCGTCAAACTCTTCTAAGATTTCATTGTAATCGCCAGCAATGAATATCTGCTTGCCTGTACGCCTGTCCCAGATTTCGAATATTTCAGCCATATCAGGCTGACCGTCATCATCATACCCAGACATTTCACCGCGATATGTCAGCGGTATCGCCTCGCCCTTTTGCTTGTAATAGTCAACAAGTTCCTGGCGTGTCATCAGATGCCTAAAGCTAATCCAACTTACATCATCCCAACACCGTGCGGGCGACATTGTGAAGTCTTCCCAATACACATATTCGCAACGCACGGATTGTTCACCAATAAACTCAACAGGGTCGCCATCCATATATGCGCCTTGAGCGTCCTGCTTGACCATTGCCATGTCTACAGGATTGCCGTCTGGGTCAACAAATGACTGCCCCACTGGAACATCCCCAAGCTGGCCTGGGGCAACCTCACCTATGCCTGTGACGGAATTGACGGTTACTGGAATGCGTTCTGGATCACCTTCAACCAGTAACGGCTCATAAACCATACGCAGCACACCGCGCCCAACTATAAGCATGTCCTCAATGGCACGGCGCACATTTACGTCAAAATCATAGTCATCAAGCTGAAACTGCAAGCCGCGCTCTATGACGGTTGCTACAGTACGCGCTACAGGGTCGCTGTCTTTAAACCTACGCTTTACCCTTGGCTTTGGCGTTTTGAAGTATAACGCAGATTTGAGTGTATCAACATTGCTATAAAAAATGTTCATGCGCGTTTCACGCATCAGCCGCTCTGGGTTGTCATCCCTGTACCGCTCAACGATATCGTGGCAGCGGTCACGCCAGGTTTCCTCAAACCGCCGTGCTTTTTTTATCTGGTCGTTCCAGTATGCCGCTCTGTCTGCCTGTTTTTTAGGCTCACGGTCAAATGTGTACGAATCAACCATTAAAGTCTCCTGGACGCAGGCTTAGACGCATAATCTAGGCCAGCCATCATTTCGTCTATCGTTGGGGGCCGAAAAGGGTCTTCTTCAAGCTCCGGTACACGGCGTTGGAACGGTCTTGCCATACACGCATAGCGGATGTCATCCGCTGCATGATCTTCTTGCGTGGTATCAATGTCCTCAACGCGATGCTTATCATGAGTAAGGACAGGTAACGTGCGGATCGTGTCCACACATTCTGAAAAAACGTAAAGCATCGGGATACCATCATCACCTATCAGCCTTTGTCTTACCTGATCCCAGCCAGCCACACGGCTGTTGTCTGCGCGGCGCATTCTTACGCCCATTTTGCTCAACCGCTCACCTATCGAGGGGCCACCGTCAAACTTCCAGATACTAGGGTCGCCAACGCTGAAATCTATGCGCTCATGGCGTTCCCTGGTGCGTATGCCTGCGCCCACCTCTTCAGCAGTCATCCGCAAGCCTACATTCGGCCTGCCAGATGAGCCGTACCATTCACGGTATCTGATAAGCGCACCGTCAGGGAAATCAGCATCATCGTCTGCCACAGCCCACCAGCCCACAGAGAACGGTGATGCGCTGCCCCAATCAAATGATCGAAACTTTGTCCAGTG